>Ga0315273_10001930_pt1 | contig 24086 bp, 27 predicted proteins | sample YL17G02_0_MG_FD_205753 | JGI IMG/M metagenome (GOLD analysis project Ga0315273, IMG submission 205753) | Sediment microbial communities from Yellowstone Lake, YNP, Wyoming, USA - YL17G02_0 | ecosystem: Environmental > Aquatic > Freshwater > Lake > Sediment | place: USA: Wyoming | collected...
CCCAGATGTCGTCGCCGCCTACCCTATCACGCCTCAGACGATCATCGTCGAGAGGTACAGCGAGTACGTCGCCGACGGGCTCGTCGGGTCCGAGTTCGTCGCGGTGGAGTCCGAGCACAGCGCGTTGAGCGCCTGCGTGGGCGCCTCCGCGGCTGGTGCGCGTGCCTTCACGGCGACCGCCGCTAATGGTCTCGCGTTGATGTGGGAGATCCTCTTCATCGCGGCGGGCCTCAGGATGCCGATCGTGATGGCTGTCGCGAACAGGAGCCTCGGGGGTCCCATCAACATCCACAACGACCACAGCGACGCCATGGGGGCGAGGGATGCCGGCTGGGTGCAGATATTCTGCGAGAACAGCCAGGAGGTCTACGACGCGAGCGTCGAGGCGTGGAGGATCGCGGAGCACCCCGACGTCCAGCTGCCCGTCATGGTCAACTTCGACGGCTTCACCATCAGCCACACGATGGAGAATGTCTACACCCTCGAGGACGAGGACGTGAAGAAGTTCGTCGGCAAGAGGATATACATGAAGACCGAGGGACCAAAGGGGGAGGTCGAGTTCAGGCTTGACCCGGAGAACCCGATAAGCATCGGCCCCCTCGACCTACAGGACTTCTACTTCGAGCACAAGGTCCAGCAGATGGAGGCGATGAAGGGCACCCTCAAGGTGATCAAGAAGGTTGACAAGGAGTTCGAGAAGATCACCGGCAGGAAGCTCGAGTACGTCTACCCGTATAAGATGGGGGACGCCGAGGTCGCCGTCGTCGGCCTCGGCTCGGCGATGGGCACCGTCCGCGAGGTCGTGGACGAGCTGCGCGCCGAGGGCATCAAGGCCGGCATGATCAAGATGAGACTATTCAGGCCCTTCCCGGTGGAGGAGCTGAAGAAGGCGATCGGTAACGTGCCGGTGCTCGGCGTGATGGAGAAGGCCTACAGCATAGGCGGTCCGGGCGCGCCCCTCTACGAGGAGATCAAGACGGTGCTCTACGACTCGCCGAAGAGGCCGCTGGTCGCCGACTACATCAACGGCCTCGGTGGAAAGGACACGAGCCCCGAGTTGATCAGGGGGATCTTCAAGAGTCTCCAGAAGATCAAGGAGAAGGGCGCCGTGGTTGAGCCGGTGACCTACGTGGGTGTGAGGGAGTAGAAATGAGCGACATAACCCTTAAGGACATGGCTAGGAAGCCGGACGCGTTGGTTTGCGGCGCCCGCCTATGCGCTGGGTGCGACGAGACCATAGTCGTCAGGCAGGTGATGAAGGCGACGAGGGGCCCGACGATCGTGACGAACGCGACTGGGTGCCTCGAGGTCTCCACGAGCATATTCCCCTACACATCGTGGGAGGTCCCGTGGATTCACTGCGCCTTCGAGAACGTCGCCGCGGTCGCGAGCGGCATCGAGGCGACGATCAAGGCGATGCATAAGAAGAAGGAGGGACCACTCGCCAAGTACCCGAAGGTGGACGTGATAGCCTTCGCGGGTGACGGTGGGACCTACGACATCGGGTTCCAAGCCTTGTCAGGTGCCATCGAGCGTGGGCACGACTTCACCTATGTCCTGCTGGACAACGAGGCCTACATGAACACGGGCATCCAGAGGAGCGGCGGAACGCCGTTCGGTGCGTCTACTACGACGTCGCCCGCGGGCAAGGCGATCCACGGCAAGACGGAGACGAAGAAGCCGATCGATGAGATCATCATCGCCCACGGCACGCCGTATGTTGCGACGATTAACACGGCTTGGCCCCTGGATGTGATGAAGAAGGCGAGGAAGGCGATCGAGGTCGATGGTCCGACGTTCCTCCACAGCCTCGCCCCGTGCAGCAGGGGCTGGAGGTTCCCGCCCGAGAAGACGGTGGAGGTTGGTAGGCTCGCGACTCAGACCTGCGTTTTCCCGCTCTTCGAGTGCAGGCAGGAGAAGGGCAGGCCTGTCTACGAGCTGTCGGCTCCGAGCCTCGCCATCGCGAAGAAGCCCGAGTCGAAGAAGCCCATCGAGGCGTACCTCGAGCAGCAGGGCAGGTTCAGGCACTTCTTCAAGCCGACGAGGAACGAGGCGCTCCTGAAGGAGCTTCAGGAGTCTATCGACACCCGCTGGCAGATTCTCTGCGAGAAGGCGGGGGTTTAGCCGCCTCACCCTTTTTTACTAGATAGGCGTTTTCTTTCCTGATGTCTGCCTTCAGCCCCGTCAGGGATACCCTCGCGAAGCGCATCGCCGGTGAGATCGTCCTTAGCAGCAACCCGGGTCAGACGATGAGGAAATGGAGGGGGCTGTTGAACGTGAACCAGATGGAGCTGGCGGATGAGCTTGATCTTTCCCCTTCTGTGATCAGCGACTATGAGACGGGGAGGCGGCAGTCTCCGGGTAGCGGATTCATTAAACGGTACGTCGAGGCGCTGCTGGACATCGACCAGGGGCGGGGCGGCGACTACATCAGGCAGATGGCGAGGATCACCATCGACCCTAGCGATGTTTTTACGGACATCCGTGAGTTCACCCAGCCGGTGACCGTGGAGCAACTCTGCAGGGCGGTGGACGCAGAGATCCTCACGGGGAAGGAGAAGCTGGATAACCAGGTCCTCGGCTACACGATCATCGACAGCGTGAAGGCGATTACAACGTTGTCGGGGCTGGACTTCTACAGGATATTCGGGGCGACGAGCGAGAGGGCGCTCATCTTCACCGAGGTGTCCCAGGGGAGGAGCCCGATGATCGCGGTGAAGATCAGCCCCTTCAAGCCCAGAGTGGTGATACTGCACGGGAAGATAAGGAAGATCGACCCGCTCGCGGTGAGTCTGGCTGAGCATGAGGGGATCCCGCTTGGATACTCGCGTCTGCCCTCGGAGGATGAGCTCGTGGACGCGCTCGTGGACCTTTATAAGCAGAAGAGTTAGCGGCGGGCGTAGGCGAGGAGCAGGGAGAGGGCTGAGAGGATCAGCAGGATCGGGGACGTGGCGAAGGTGAAGCCGTCGCTCCGGTAGACGCATAGGATTATCCAAGGTATCTTATCGATGTCGACTACCCGGCTTATATATGGTAGGGCGACGAAGACGGCGCCGAGGAGGATGAGCAGGATTCCAACCAGTGTGAATGGGTTCGCCTCGTCCATGGCGCGCACTTGGGGGCGAATCTGCGCGTTTCTTTATATAGTGTGCGGTTGAGGTGCGGAGATTGGGGTCATTTCCGAGCTTCTTCGGCTGATCGGGGTCGAATTCTTTTATATTACTATACTCCCCTCCCCCCTACCTTTTCCGCGGGGGCGTTGCGTGGGGGTGTAAAAATCTAATCAGTTTTTGGTTCCAGTGGGCTGGTTTTTAATTTTATGGAGTCAAGTTGGCAGGCGAGGTGGCAGATCAACAGAGTCTTTATTGTTTTGCCCATAAACGTTATAGCCATCTGGATGGGTATCAGGCTCTGCTCTTGGAGGTTAATCTGTGAGGGTCGTGCTTCTCGGTCCCCCAGGCTCCGGCAAGGGGACGTGTTCAAAGATAATCGGTGAGATCTATGGGGCCCCCGTAATCACGACCGGTGACATGTTGCGTGCGGCCGTGGCGAAGGCGACGCCACTCGGCGTGACTGCGAAGGGGTACATGGACCGCGGCGAGCTTGTGCCCGACGACCTCGTGAACGGCCTCGTCGCGAAGAGGTTCCGGGAGCCAGACGCGGCCGACGGCTTCGTCCTCGACGGTTACCCCAGGAGCCCGAGACAGGCGGAGGCGCTTGAGAGGATGCTCGAGGCATCTGGGAAGAGGCTTGACCACGTCCTCCACGTAACCCTCGAGGATGAGGTTATCATCGACAGGTTGAGCAAGAGGAGGAGCTGCCCCAAGTGTGGCGCCATCTTTCACCTCGAGAACAAGCCGCCTAGGATGAACGGTAAATGCGACACTTGTTCCACGGCCCTGGTGCAGAGGGACGACGACAAGCCCGAGGTCATCAGGCGGAGGATTGAGGTCTACAGGGAGAAGACCCGTCCCGTCCTAGACTTCTACGAGAAGAGGGGCGAGATCAAGACAATCAGGGGGGACATCGATCTCAAGCAGCTACCAGCCGCCTTGAGGCGGGTCCTCGGCCACGATTAATCCGTGCGGTATACTTCCCCCACTCTCTCTACAGGTAAATAATACCGGCGCGCGTTTCGCGCTTTGTAGAAAAATGGTATATACCGCCGTGAACGGTTAAGTAAGAAATATATAAGAAGGTTCCGTCTGCAAAAAGGTAATTCTTTGATGGCGAAACGCGAGTTCGGAATAGGAATGCTGAGGGGGAACCTTTTCTGGTTGGTCATCTGCCAGTGCATTTGGCAGTTTACAACCAACATCCCACGGCCATATCTTCCACTCTACATCGAGAATCTTGGGGGATCCCCCTCAGATATAGGACTGGTTAACTCGGCCTCGGCCATCGCGGGTCTCTTCCTCTACCCCCTCGGTGGCTATATCGCCGACAAGTCTGGGAGGGTGAAGCTCATCAGCCTGGCGACCTTCGGATACGCGTTCAGCTTCCTGCCCTTCGCCTACGCCCCCCACTGGGAGTGGCTCGCCTTCGCTAGTTTCTTCCAGAACCTCGTACTGTTCTACGCGCCTATACTCACCGTACTCATGGCGGACTCGATGAGGGCCGGGAGCAGGGGGCAGGGGTTCGCTTTGGCAATTTCACTGCCCGCCGCACTCGGCGTGATCTCGCCATTCATCGGTGGTTACCTGGTCGACGCATGGGGCATAGTCCCTGCAATGCAGTACGTCTATAACATAGGCTTCGGCGCGGGCATACTGGTGGCATTCATACGGATGTTCACACTCAAGGAGACACTGGACCCAACTAACGTTGAGAAGCTGGACTTCAGGAACGTGCCAAAGCTCCTGAAGGACTCCTACCTCAGCTTCATAGAAACGATAAGGTGGATGCCAGACCTCATCAGGGCCCTCGCTCTGATGCAGATGCTCCAAGTCTTCTTCAACGGCCTAACAGGCGCCTTCTGGATCGTTTACGCCACATCCATACTGGGGATTACGGCGACTAGCTGGGGGGTGACTTCGGCCATTCAAGGGGGCACGAGGCTGGTCCTGGCGCAGTGGTCGGGCAAGCTTCTGGATAGGATCGGGAGGAGAAAACTGCTGATACCCTTCATGGTTCTGGTCCCCTTATACCCGCTCATGTTCATCTACCTTGTGAAAGATTTCACCGGCCTCGCCCTGATGGTGTTTCTGATGGCGGTCGGGAACGCCTTCCTGATGCCGGGTTTCCAGTCTCTCCTGGCGGACGCTGTGCCTAAGGATCGGAGAGGCAGGGTGACGTCGGCAGTCGGCGGGGGGAACTTCTTCATCGACGTCAGGAACACAGGGATGGGTGGGGGGACGCTTCTATTCATTCCCATGGCCATAGCCCAGATCCTGGGTGGCATCCTCTATGAGAGTACCCCGACGCTTCCCTTCTACATTATGTCGGTGGGTATGACCGTCGTGGCGGTATGGGCCTATTTCAAGGTTAAGGACCCCAAGGACATTTATACATAGCCTCAATCGAAGCCCATCACCGTAAACATTCTTCCGAATTCGCTGATGCGTATAAGTCAACCATCAAGTTCCCGAGAATTATCGTGAACTGAAGATAAGATTTACTCGGGGGAAAAGTTACAATTATCGATAAATTTACCGATACTCTACGCCGTATTTTTCTTGGCTCACTATCTGTTTTAGGGTCTTCCTCTTCCTCATGGCGTGGTTGATTGCCCTCGTTAGGTCGATCTTGTCCCTGGGGTAGCCGATTGGGAGGAGGGCGACGACCCTGAGGTGGTCGGGGATGCTGAGAAGCTTCCTGACGCCATCCTCGTCGAAGCTGCCTACCCAGCATGTGCCGAGGCCCTCCCCCGTGGCTGTTAGGACCATACTCTGAAGGGCGATGGAGGTGTCCACCGCGTACCACTTGGGGGAGGCCTTCTCGTCCCCGCAGGCGACGATGACGATGGGGGCCTCGTGGACGAACTTGGCGTAGACGCCCTTCGAGAGGGCCTTCCTCTTCTCGGGGTCCGTGACTAGTATGAAGTGCCAGGGCTGGAGGTTCTTCGCCGAGGGGGAGACCCTCGCGGCCTCCAGGACCTTCTCCATGATCCCCTCGGGGATCGGCGTGGGCTCGTATGCCCGTACCGACTTGCGCCTCTGCACCGCCTCGTAGACTTCCATCTATAACCGCATCCCAACGTAGTTAGGTCTTGTACCCTATCTTCCTGAGGAAGTCTTTCCGCCACTTTATCCCGGCCTCGTCCTCGACGCCCCTGGGCTTGGCCCCGTCGATGACGCCCACGATGCCTCGTCCCTGCTCGGTCTCTGCGACGACGACCTGCAGGGGGTTTGCGGTCGCGGCGTAGATGCCGCAGACCTCCGGGACGGCCTTGAGCTGTGTGAGGACGTTGATGGGGTAGGCGCCCCTGAGGAGGACTATGAAGCTGTGGCCGCACCCGATGGTGAGCGCCGCCTCAGCGGCTTTCCTCCTAAGCTCCGGGTCGTTCCCGTCGTGGCGGACGAGACACTCACCGCTCGACTCGCAGAAGGCGAGGCCGAACTTGATCCCCGCCGCCGACGAGGCCAGGGCCTCGTAGACGTCCTCGACCGTCTTTATGAAGTGGCTCTGCCCGAGGATGAGGTTGCAGTCCTGCGGGACCTCCACATTGACTACCTTTAGCTCCATGGCTGATCCAACGTTTTTACGGCTTAAAACTTGAACCCCTGCGCAGGGTATATGAGAAGGCTGGGGGGAGAATTCACACATGGTCGATGAGCGCCGCCCCGAGGAGCCTGATAGGCGTGTCCCGGAATGGGTCAGGGCGACATTCTGGGGCGACCACCCCGACAGCCTCGCCCCCTACGTGCCGACCCCCCTCAACATCATCCGGGAGATGCTGACCCTAGCCGGCGCTGGCCCCGGGGACGTCGTCTACGACCTCGGCTGCGGGGACGGGCGCGTCCTATTCACCGCCGTAGACGAGTTCAACGTCTCAAGGGCAGTGGGGTACGACCTCGACCAGGAGATGGTGGAGGCGGTGGAGAAGAGGATCAGGGACGCCGGAATGGTTGGCCGCATCGCCGCGATCCAGGGTAACTTCATGGAGGCCGACCTCACACCCGCCACCGTCGTCACCCTCTACCTCACAACGAGTGGGAACGCGAAGCTGAGGCCAAAGCTCGAGGTCGACCTCAAGTCCGGCGCCCGGGTGGTGAGCCACGACTTCCCCGTCCACGGCTGGGTCACCGACAGGCCCGACGGCACACCCCACACCATGGGGAGCCACAAGATGTTCCTCTACCGTATCCCCGAGGCCTACACCAAGGAGACCAAGGTGAAGCGCCCGACGAGGATGATGGGTGGAGGCGGGTCCGCGACACGTTCACAAGAATAGAAAAAGGTTAACCCTCAACTCGAACCCCTTTTTAACGAGTTAATAACTCAGTCTAATCTGGTTTTGATGCAGCTGGATCTTCTCATCCGAGGATTCATCATAGGGTTGAGCATCGCCGTCCCCGTCGGACCCATCGGTGTTCTCTGCATCAGGAGGACACTCGCGGAGGGGAGACTGAGGGGGCTCGTCACGGGCCTCGGCGCCGCCACGGGAGACGCCACCTACGGCGGCGTCGCCGCCTTCGGCCTCTCAATAGTCACCAACTTCCTCGTCGGACAACAGACGTGGCTCAGACTCATCGGCGGCGCCTTTCTCGTCTACCTTGGAGCCAAGACGTTCATGTTGCGTCCCCCTGAGAGGGCAGCGGAGGCGAAGGGCGGGGGCATCCTGACAAATTACATCTCCACGCTACTGCTGACTGTGACGAACCCGCTCACCATACTGATGATCACGGCGGTCTTCGCTGGCTTCGGTGTCGCCCTGACCAGATTCGACCAGGCGGCAATAGTGACGATGGGCGTCTTCCTCGGCTCCGCCAGCTGGTGGATCGTGCTAACACTGATCGTGGGGCTCCTAAGGGGCAGGTTTGACGCCCGGTGGCTGAGGGCAGTGAACATGATATCTGGACTCGTGATCGCCGGCTTCGGCATCTACTCCATCGCCTACTTACTAGTAGGTTAGAAAGAGAATTTTAGAAAGGGGAGTCAGTTGGTGGCGCCGAGGGCGAGGGCGATGAGCGCCATCCTCACGTAGACGCCGTGCTTCACCTGCTTGAAGTACCACGCGTTGGGCATCGAGTCCACATCAGTCGTGATCTCGTTGATGCGGGGCAGCGGGTGCATGAGGACGAGGTCCTTCTTCCCCCTCTTCACCATCGCGGGGTCGATTATGTAGGCGTTCTTCAGCTCCTCATACTTCGCGGGGTCAGTGAACCTCTCCTTCTGGATGCGGGTGTCGTAGAGGACGTCGAGCTTCGGGATCACCTTGGCGAGGTCCGTCCCCTCGTTGACCTTAATCTTCAGGTCCTTCCGGATGTCCTCCTTCATCGCCAGCTCCTTGGGGCTGACGAGGTATAGCTCCACGTCAAAGTGGTTGAGGGCGAGGGCGAGGCTGTGGGTGGTGCGCCCGTAGAGGAGGTCGCCACATAACCCGATCTTAAGCCCGTCGATCTTACCTTTCGCGTACTTCATCGTGTGGAGGTCGAGGAGGGCCTGCGTCGGGTGCTCACCGGAGCCCGCGCCCCCGTTGAGGATCGGGATGCTCGCCGCTGCGGCGGCTCGGACCGCCGAGTCGATCTCCGGGTGGCGCATAGCGATGATGTCCGCGTAGCACTCAACCGTCTTTATCGTGTCCTCGAGCGTCTCGCCCTTCTTCACACTGCTGGCGCTTGGGTCGCTGAAGCCAGTGACGCCGCCGCCGAGGCGGAGCATCGCCGTCTCGAAGCTGAGCCTCGTCCGGGTACTCGGCTCGAAGAACAACGCCGCGAGCACCTTGCCGGCGCAGAGGGTGCTCGGCTTCTCCGCCACCTTCACCATCTCGGTGGCCTTGTCCAGTATGAAGTCTATCTGCTTGCGGTCGTAGTCCCGCATGGATAGGACGTCCTTACCCTTGAAGTCGGATGCCTTCACCAAATCAATCACTACGGCTTCTCAGGTGGTTTTCTCGACTTAAAAGCGTGAGGGGGTCAGAACTCGGGGTAGAGGTTGATCCGTCTGAGCAAGTCGATGAGGGTAGGGGACAACTGGTACTTTCGGAAGTCGCGGGGGTGGACCCAGACAGCGTCGAGGGCGTCGTCGTGGTGGTGCATCTCACCCGCCACCGGCTCCGCGATGTAGTCGATGATTACGAAGTGGTACTTCACCTTCCCCGCCTCGTCCCTGACTATCTTGTCGACGGCGCCGAGGTCCTCGAGTATCTCCACCTCGAGCCCCGTCTCCTCCTCCGCCTCCCTGATGGCGGCGTCCCTGACATTCTCCCCTATCTCGACCATGCCCCCAGGGACGGACCAGAACCCCTTGTCGGGTTCTGATGCCCGCTTGATCAATAGGTATTCCTCGCCCTTCCGGATCAGGATGCCCACACCAACCATGGGGCGCTCGGGGTAGAGGCGACCGGGGCTCAACCATCACACCAGTAGAGAGGCGGTGGCGCCACGGTTTAAGCCTTCACGGCCCTACTTCGTGACCTCGACGACAAACTGCTTCGTGTGGCTCGCCTTGTGCTCATCGTCGCCTTCGAACTTTGTGTAGACCTCGGCAGTGTCGTCGAAGGCGTCGACCTTCTTCGCCGTCCACTCTATGCTGTACTTGCCCTCGGCGTCAGTTACGCCTTCGCCGAGAAGGTCGTCTCTCCCGATGTCTCTATCGAATAGGTTCACAGCTGCCTGCGCCAATGGCTTTCCAGAAGACGTCTCGGTGAGCTGCCCGGTGAACGTAAGCCTTGACCCGATCTTCGCCTTTTCCGGGGGAGTATCGAGGGTGATCGTCGTCGGGATCGGGCCCATCCTCACGCCCGGCCTATTCTTCATGATAATCTGGCTCAACACGAGGTTGTTTGGTATCAATATGTCCTTAGAGCCGTCGAGGGACTCTATGACTAGGTGTATCAACCTGATCTCCTTGACGGTGCCGGTGTTCCCGGCCATCGTCACTACGTCTCCGAAGGTGAAGGGGCGGGTGATCAGGACGAAGACCCCGGCGATGGTGTTGGATAGGAAGGTCTGCGTGGCGAAGCCCACCACGAGGCCCCCGAAGCCGCCTAGGGTCAACGCCGCCGCGGGGTCGACGCTGAACACCGAAGCCATCACTGCAAGTAGGACGCCGAAGCCCACTATCTTGGCGATGTTCTTAACCGTCGCCGCGGAGGAGTGGTCCACGAAGCCACGCATGTACGCGTATACAATGTGCCCAACCTCGCCCACGATGAAGTAGCCGAGGACGAGTATTATCGCGGCGTTGAAGTATCTGAGGTAGGGGCTGGCAAAGAGAAGGAATGACGAGTAAGGCCTGAGGAAAACTGGCAGCTGATCAATGTCCTTCCATTGGAAGAGGATGGTAACGATGTCAAGACAGGCTGCGAGGAAAATGAAGAGGATGACTATCTTGAGGAGGCTTTTACTGTAGTCGATGCGCCTCCGCTTAGGGGATTGGTTCGCTGCCATGTATCCCCGAGAGGGCGCGTTTTATTAAAATTATTGGGCAACGGCGACCCCCTCGGCCTCGGTGAGTGCCATGTGGATGAACCTGCTCATGGGGGAGCTGAGGCTTGACGCCGGGTAGACCTCCGCGAGTACCTTGACCCAGATGGGGAACCTGCACTTCAGTGCCGTCCCCTTGACTATCGCCTCACCCGGGGGGAGGTCGCCTATGAGTTGCGCGAACTCGTTCCCCATTATCTCGCCGAGGCGCTGCTTGTCGAGGTCCTCGAGGCTGTGGCAGATTATGTTGTTGGCGCACTGGGTGATGACGGTCTTCTCGACTGTGGCGAGGCGCTGGGTCACAGCCCAGAGGCCGACGCCGTTCCTCCCCCCGTTGGTGGCGATCTCCTTTATCACGCTCAGCAGCTTTCCCCGACTCTCCTTCTCACCAATCTCGAAGACGCCGTGCTGGGGGGCATAGTACATCGCCTCCTCGAGGACGACTATGCAGCCGAACTTCCTGTTCTCGAGGGCCTCCCCGAATATGCGGCGCAGGACCTGAGCCACGACGAGGTGCTTCTGCTCCCAACTGTCCTTTCCGTCGCTGAGGTCCATGATCACTATCTTCCTCTCCTTGAGGAGTTTGACGGGGTCGAGGACCGTCGCTTCCCCCTCGGGGATGAGGCGGCTCCCGTTTATCGCGTTCTCCACCTGCGCCCTGTAGAGTTCCCACTCGTCGGCCTTCTTGTTGAAGCCGAGGTTCTCTGGGCTGACCACGGCGATGGCGCGGCGGAGGTTCGTCTTCGTGACGGTGGCCGCCTGGGCGTAGAGCACCTTGAGCGCCTGGACGAGTATCTTGGCGTTCCACCACGTCTTCTGCCACCCGAACTCGGCGACGTAGTCGTCCCAGGGGATGTCGCCGGGCTGGAAGAAGCTGCTCCATGGCACCTTGAGGACCGCCCCCGCCCCGAGTCGTGACGTGAGGCTGCTGTACTCGCCATCCTTGTCGACGATGAAGAAGCGGACTGGCGGGTTTGCGTTGGCGGCCCTCGCCACCATGCTCACTGCGGTAGTCGTCTTCCCCGTCCCGACGGCGCCGCAGATGAGGCAGCTCTGCCTTATCAGCGGGTAGAGGCCCAGCTCGACGTCGAGTTCCGTCGTCGGGTCGGTGCCGAGGAGGAACTTCCACTCACCGTTCGGCTTCGTGAAGCGGCTGACTATGTCGCGCTCGGCGGCGTAGACGGGCGTGTTGGGGGTCAGCGGGTAGCGTAGGGGGCGGAGGCTTCCCTCGTCGTCCATCCAGCCCCACTGGTACGCCTCGGCGTGCAGGCTCGAGTCCTCGGCGTCGTCGATGATACGCCCCTCGGTGAGGAGCGCCTCCTCGTACTCCCGGACCCGCTTATGCGGGTAGACCCTGACTACCTGGTAGACGACGGGTGACCCGTTCTTGGGGTGCCTGACGTGGACGAGGTCGCCCTTCGCCAGCTCCCTGTCCCGCAGGAGTAGGACGGTGATCTTGTCGATGCCGTACTCGCCCGTCACGCTGTAGGTGTGTCCTACCTTCAGGCTCCCATCCATTTGCCCTCACCCCAGTAGGGCGCAAGCCCCCGGACCTCGCCGGTGCGCCTGCTCACCCTGCTCAGTATCTCCCCGTAGACCTCCGCCATGAAGCGGCGGGTGATCTTGACCTCCTCGTCCGCCTTCACTATCGGGATGGGGATGCCGTTGCTAAGCGCCGAGCCGTAGCAGTAGTCGGCGACGTCGTCGAGGCTCCCGAGACTGTAGGCGGGGAGATCGACCCTGATGGGTGGGATGCTCCACTCCCGCGTCATGCGCCCGTAGAAGCTGTATATGGGGACATCGAGGGAGCCCATGAAGGCGGTCGTCCGGCTCGCCTGCATGAGGGCGGTCTTCGGGGAGAATATGTCGGTCCTCTCCCCCGGTTTCAACGCGTGAAGCAGCAGGAAGCTGTCGGGTAGCTGGGTCTCCCCCTGTAATCCGAGGTGGTAGAGGAGGTACCTCGCGCTCGGCCTCTTCACGACACCGGCGAGGGTGACACCCGCCTCCCTGCATAGGCGGAGGAGCCTGTTAACGGCGTCGAGTAGCCTGCGCTGGTCCTTCTGGCACCCGACCATCCTCCACCAGTCGCTGAGGGCGAGGGGCCCATCCACGAGCAGCAGCTCCGTGTCCGGGTGGCCATCAAGGTAGGCGACGGCGGTCTCGTAGAGCTTCGCTTCCCTCCTCGCATTAACTATCCCCTCGAACCTGTTCCCCGCGACCCCGTACGGGAGAGACATCGTCTCCGGAGGCATCCAAAATTTAGCGCCCCGGGGGAGGGCGTAGGCGAGGGCGCTGATGACGCCGTACCTCTTCGAGGCGAGGGGCAGTATCTGACTCCCGGCATCAACCCCCACGACCCGAGTGTAGACTTCATGCTTCGTCATGGGGTAGAGGCACATCTCCTCCCTGATCCGGGCCGCAAGGGCCGCCACGGCGGGCTGCTCAGACGCCACATCGCTCGAAATCTCATTCAGAAGGAGATCCCTTATGGAGAGGCTCAGGCTTCCACCCGGCCTCCTCGTCTCCTCGATGAGGCCCGCCCGCTCCTCAAGACTCAGCACTCGCCACATAACCCCCAGAATGGTCCCTGCACAACACATTTTTTCCTAGATATATAAAGTGATCGAATGTCAGGAGCGTAATTTGGTCTAAACGCCATTATATATATAAAGAGAGAAATTATAACGCTCATTAAAAACCATCCACGAGCGATCTACCTCACCCGAGTCAAAAACAAAGTTAATAAGATGTTCAGCCTAGTTTTAACTAAATGTCCGAGGAATTGAGCCTAAAGGACAGGGTTTTCCGCAGCTTCCTACAAGACCCCACCCTCGGCCCCGAGCAGATGGCGGCCAAACTAGACGCGAAGTACAACTCAGTAAAGGACGCCTTCGCAAAGCTCGCGAAGGACGGGCTCCTCCAGAGGAGCGGCCGCGGCAACTACGAGCCCAACTACGCCGGGATCGTCATCCATCTCATGAACAGGATCGAGGAACTTGAGAAGAAGGCGAAGTAGGATGTCGGAACTCATTGAAAAGGCGACGCAGGAGCTGAAGCCGGACACGGCGCAGTTCAAGGTCCTCGCCCACCTCGCCTTCCGCGGTCCGAGCACGCCGAGCGCCATAAGCGACGAGACGGGCATCGCCCCCGGCACCGTACGCCCAGCGCTCCGCAGCCTCCTAGAGAAGGGCTACGTGAAACAACAGGAAGACGGTAACTATAGGTCGAGCATACCGTTCACAGACTTCGTGTCGTACATCTTCGCCAAGAAGTGACCCCCGATGGTTGGCGCCGACGAGCTTGAGGGCCTGAGGCGGGCAGAGAGCCAACAGCAGGTGCTCCTCTGCCTCGTCGAGAACGGCGAGGTCATGTCTAGCCAGGAGATCGCCCAGAAGCTCAACCTCACCGTCAACGCGGTCAACATCGCCCTCTTCAACCTCAAGAACAAGGGACTAGTCGACCCTGTCAGCCGCGGCGTCTACAGATGCAAACTCGGCCCCATACTCGTCAACCTCCTGAAGGAGTACTTCAAGAAATGAGCGCCGAGAAGCTTGACCAGATCGCGCCCGAGACCTCCGCCTACAAGATACTCTGCTACCTCGCCTTCAGGGGGTCCGTCCTCAAGCCTCAGGAGATCGCGGAGGCGCTCGACGAGAACGGCTCCACCGTGAGGGCGCGCCTAGCCGAGCTCAAGAAGCAGGGGCTCGTCGAGTCGAAACCCGAGGGATATGTCGCCGTCGTGACGCCCTACGACCTTATCATGAAGATCTACAGGGACATGGGCAGGAAGTAGGCCCACTTTCGGTCATCCCTCCCCCCTCGGTGAGTAAGTATCATTTAAAAGGGCATGGGAGAAAGTGCCCGCCGTTAGAAATGTCAGAGAAGCAGCTCGCCGAGCTCAAAGATCGAACAGACACGCTGCTAAAGCTCCGTAAGGCCCCCAGCCAGTTCCAGATACTCTTCCACCTCTTAGGCACATCCAGAACAATGTCGGTCAAGGAACTCTCCACCGAGCTCGACCTCACACCCAAGGCGACGGAGAGGGCCGTCGCGAAGTTACTGGAGAAGAACCTGATACAGCGCAGCCCCTTCAAGGACGGTGGCTACACCTGCGACGCCAAACAGATCATGCTCAGCCTGCTGGTCACGGTCTCCGACATGTACGAGGACTATGAGAAGGCCCACCCTAGGCTAGCGCAGCCTGCTTCTCCCGAATCGGTGGCAGAACCTCCTTCTCTACCCAATTGATGCCCTTGGCGGTCATCTTGTAGATGCCCCCCCTCCCTTCGGGGCGGAAGAGGAACCCCTTCTTCACCATCTCGTGGAGCCTTGCGGGCACTATCACCTTGCGCCCGCTCTCGTTCAGGCACGCCTTGAGCTCCTTGCCCGTCGCCTGGTACCCCTTCATGGCGTAGAGTAGGAGCCCTATCGCCTCGTAGTGGCTTATCTCCTCCTTGCAGACGATTATGGGGCCGTCGTGCCTCATCTCGACGATGTCCTTGAGGTGGTCGAGGGCCTGCTTGGAGACGAGGCCGGACACCTTCTCGTTCAGAGCCGTCATGTAGTCCTGTGTCAACAACTCGAGTCCGCTGAGGAGTTCCTCTGGGTTATCCCCGGAGACCTGTATGTCCCCGAACTGGGTCTTCACGGTTAGGGTTATCTTCGGCAATTTACTTGGTCTCCGGCGTGTTCATCGTGTATAGGTAACCCCTCTTCTTGTCCTTCCAGCGACGCACCGTCCCCTTCTTGACGAGCCACACGAGGACCCCTGAGAGTGTGGTCTTGGGGAAGAAGACGGCGTTTGCCTCCATCGCCTCCCTGAGCTCGGATATGGTCCGCGGCGTCTTCCCCCAATTCTCCGAGAGCAGTGACGTCACGGCCTCGCTGCACTGCGTGGTCCGTGGGATCTGGGGGAGGGCCTCAGACTCGTTCTCCTGCGGCTTCTTCTGGCGCTGCTTATTGGTTGTAGATTCGCTTGGGAAGGACGCCGATACCTTCTCGACTATGCGGGGGAGCTCGTCGAGGGTCGATAGGACCTCCGCCTTTTCCCCGCCCAGCTCTACCTCTACCTCCCCTATCCGGATCTTGAGGTGGAAGGGGGGGCGGCTCATTTTCTCACAACTCGTATTAGGAGTAGTATTATGGGGCTTATAATATTTATTGAACAAATTACTCGTCTTTCTTGATTTTCTTTAAGGAGTATGAGGATATGAAAAATCGTGATTTGGGGACCCTCAGAGGGACTTTATGTCTCATATAATTACATATTATCTTAACTTATATGAATGGTATGAATAATAGCATCATAATACGGTTTCTAATGTGCCAATATTATAAAATGAGCGTAAGCCCTACTTGGCTAGGGCTGACCTCAGCTTCGCCGAGATCATGGTCTGGACATCCGCCGCCTTAGCCCTGCCTCGGACCTCACCCATAACCATGCCCATGATGGGCCCAGCTGCCTTCTCACCCATCTTCGCCACCAGCTCCGAGCTTACCTTGATCTTGGCTTCGACGATTGACGCGAGCTGAGCCTCAGATAGAAGGCCGAGGCCCAATACGGCTATTGCCTCCTTCGCAGGCTTTGCGGGGTTCTGCACGAGCCACATTAGCATTGCGGGGACGGACTCCTTCACTACCTCGCCGGAGTCGACTAGGCTGAACGTGCCCCGGATGGCCTCGTCGGTGAGGGTCTCAACTGGGACGCCGTCTCTCTGCAGCCTCTTCAATTCCTCAGTCAGCGTGACGGCGGCGAGGGTAGTCAACGCACTATGGTCGCGTGCAAGCTCCTCGAAGAGGCTCATGTAATCGGAGTCGACGATCTGTTTCGCGAGCTTCTCGTTGAGGTCGTAGTCGCTCTGGAAGCGTTTTAGTTTGGCCTCCGGCATCTCCGGGAGCGTCTCCCCGAGGCTAGCGAGGTGCTCCGGCGTGATTGTTATCGCCTTGACGTCGGTTTCGGGGTACATCCTCGCGGCGCCGGGGCGGGGGCGTGTGAACCTCGTCGTCCCGTCGGGGTTGGTGGCGCGAGTCTCCAGGGGTATCCCGTTGAATACGTCCCTTGCTCGCTCCACCACCGCCGTCAGGGCGCGTCGGGCCTTCTCGGCCTCGTCAGCGACGATGACGACGGCGTCCCCCTCGGCCGCCCCCACGAATCTGCGCAGGGCGTCGACTTCGGGTTGAGTTATGCTGTAGCCGGGCAGCTCGTCTGTGTGGAAGATGCCCTTGACTCCACCCCTGTACTTGGCGTGGTCGCTCATCTCGGTGCCGAGGCGCCTGCCGGGGCAGAGTTCCCTGCCTGTGAGGCCTGCGAATCCGGGGAGCCTGACGGCCTTGACCATGCCGCCTGCCTTCATGGCGCTCCTGAGTATCTTGGACTCGGTAGCCTTGAAGACGCTGGAGACATCGATTTGCGCGTCGACGATGTCCGCGGGCTTAACACCGCGCTTCACGAGTTCGTCCCTGATCTCTAGGAGGTTCCACTGGCGCTGTGCCTCGTACTCGACTATGGTGGGCATCAGGGGTAGGTCTTGGACGCCCTTGATCTCGACGACTTTCCCGTTCATTATGGAGACGTTGACGTCTTGGCGGATCGTGCCTAGGCCGCGGCGCACCTTCCCCGTCGCGCGGAGTAGGCTGCCGACCCTGAGGGCGACCTTCTGCACCTCGACGGGGTCGTGCATGTCCGGCGCGGTGGCTATCTCCATGAGGGGTATCCCGAGGCGGTCGAGGCGGTAGCGTATGATGCTCCCCTCCTCCCCGACGTTCCTCGCGGCGTCCTCCTCGAGGCTTATCTGCTGTACCCCGTACCGCTTGCCGTCGACCTCGACGACGCCGCCGAGGCTGACCACGCAGGTGCGTTGGAAGCCGCCCGTGTTGCTCCCGTCGACGACGGTCTTACGCATAACGTGGACCTCATCCATGGGGTAGCTGTTCACCATCAGGGCGAAGCTAAGAGTCAGGTCGAGGGTCTCCGCGTCCAGGGGCCCGGGTGGCTCCTCGTCCATCTCGACGAGGCAGCTGGTGGTGTGGTCGCCCTCGTATTTGATGGTCTTCCCCTTGAGGAACTCGAAGAGGGCGGCTGGGTCTATCTCGCCGAGTTCGCTCTGGCTCGGGCGCAGGCGGCGAAGGAAGGTGTACTCGGGCTCGGCCTCGCTGAGCTTGGGTGGGCAGCGGCAGAAGAGCTTGTGCTGAGTGGCGAGTTCCTGGTGGACCTCGATGCCAACCTTGAGGCCGATCTTCTTGTAGTCCATCACGCCTCCCTCCTCGCGTAGGGCGTCCGGGGATTATACTCCCCAGCGACGTTCGTCAGGAGCAACTTCCTCGCCTCCTCGATGGATTCGGTGTTACCGAGGCTCCACATCATCTTGACGAGGGCCGTCTCGGGGAGCATGTCCTCAAGGGGCTCGACGCCGCGGCGGGTGAGCTCCCGCCCCGTGCTGTAGACGTTCATGTTGACGCGCCCCCAGATGCACTGGCTGGTCATCCCCATCAGGGTGCCGGCCTTCCCCGCGCGCTCTATGGCGTCGTAGCACCTCTCCGAGACGTGGCCGAGGCCCGTCCCCTCTAAGACGATGCCGCGGAACCCTGCGTCGATCAGGGTGTCGATTATTAACGGGTCGAAGCCGGGGTGGAACTTTACAAGCGCCACCTTCTTCTCGAACTTGTTCATGATTAGGGGCTCCGATTCCTGGCGGGGCCTGTAGTGCTCCGCGATCATCTCCAATTTGCCTTCCCGGTATCGGGCGATTGGGCTCGCGTTCACCGTCTGGAAGGCGTAGCGGGCGCTGGAGTGGCATTTACGCACCTTGGCGCCGGGGTGGAAGATTATCGAGTCGTCGCTCGTGCCCTCGTGCATGCCGAGGACCACCTCGGCGAAGGGGGCGTGGGCCGCCGCGTTGACGACGGCGACGAGGTTGGTGGCGGAGTCGCTGCTTGGGCGGTCGCTGCTGCGTTGGCTGCCGACGAAGATGACTGGGACGGGCAGGTTCTGGACCGCCAAGCTGAGGGCGGCGGTGCTGTAGCCCATCGTGTCGGTACCGTGTGTGATGATGACTCCGGAGGCGCCCTGCCTGATCTTCTCCGCGACCCTCTTCGCCATCCCCTCCCAGTGTTCCGAGTTTACGTTCTCGCTGAAGACGCTGTAGAGGATGTCCGCCTCGATCTGGGCGATGTCGGCCAGCTCGGGGACGATACTGAACAGGTCACGGCTAGACATGGCGGCGTAGACTCCGCCGGTGACGTAGTCGACGCGGCTGGCGATGGTGCCGCCGGTGCTTATGATGCTGACCTTGGGGAGCCCCTCCTGTACGGGGGGGAGGGGCGGTGGACGGAACTCGGGCTTTACCGCCTCGCCGATCTTCTCGACCCGCAGGTCGTCGGTGTGGGCGATGCCGATGTTGTAGCCGGTCTTCTGCTTTACGACGAGGTGCCACTCGTCGGCGTTCTCGACGCGGGGGAGGAGGGTGCCCTCGTAGGCTTCGCCTCCCTTGTGGACCCTCACGACGTCTCCTACTCCGACCTTGGCGGCGGAGAGAAGCTCCCTTAGCTTCCCCCTGTAGCCGGGGAGAGTCTCGGATGTCATCTAGAATCAGGGATTTCTACCGTTGAGCTGGGTATTAAGAGATGCGGGTCAGAGGGGTTTGGAGACGTAGACGCCCACCTTCTCGTAGCCGAGGCGGGCGTAGTACAGCTTCGTGCCGAGGGCGCTCATCACCACCATCCTACGCATATCATACCCTTCGCGGGCGGTCTTCTCAGCCTCCGCCATTAGCGCCTCCCCCCAGCCCCTGTGCTGCCAAGCGTCGACGCGCCTCTCCCCGACGGGCACCATGCGCCCGTAGACGTGGAGCTCCCGGACAAGCCCGGTGTGGGTGTCTATCTCGGGGCGGAAGGGCTCGTGGGGCACCCTGAGCCTGATGAAGCCGATGAGGGTGTCCGCCTCCCTGTCCTCGGCCTGTATGAATTCCTCGGTGCCCCCCGAGGCCTCGTAGACGGTGTGCGTTATCTCGACCCTCTCCGGGTCCGCCTTCATCGTCGAGTGGCCGGCCTCCCTGCACCTTATGCACCTGCAGCGCCCGCCCCGCTTCGCGAGGCGGTCCTCGGCGAGCTGCCGGAGGTTGCTCATGTCGACCCCCGCGTCTATCCGTGGGAGAGGTATGTCGCGTTGGACCCTCATAATCCGGACCCACGGGGGCGTGATCTCCATAACCCTTGAGACGAGCTCGGTGGCGTCCTCGGTGGATAGCGGCTCATATTCGCCCCTCTTCCACCAGTCATAGAGGCGTGTGCCCTTCACCACGAGGGTCGGGTAGATCTTCAGCATGTCGGGTTTGAAGCGCGGGTCCCCGAATATGGTTCGGAAGCCCTCCAGGTCCCTCTCGGGGGGGGAGCCGGGGAGCCCGGGCATCATGTGGTAGCATATCTTGAGGGCGGAGTCCTTTAGGCGGGAGGTGGCGTCGACGACGTCCTGAACCGTGTGACCACGGTCCACCCGCTTGTAGACGTCGTCGTAGACGTTTTGGACGCCGAGTTCGACTCTGGTGACGCCGAGGTCGAGCATCCCGTTCACATCCGCCTCCTTCACGCAGTCGGGGCGCGTCTCGACGGTGATGCCGACGTTCCTCACCCCCGACTTCTCTGCGTTTAGTTTCGCCTCGGCGAGGTCGGCCGAGGGGGCGTCGGTGAGGGCGTCGAGGCACCCCTTGACGAAGCCCTCCTGATAGGCGCGGGGTGAGGCTGGGAAGGTGCCCCCCATGATTATCAGATCCACCTTGTCGACGACGTGCCCTATCGTCTCCAACTGCTTCATACGCGCCTTCATCTGCCGGTAGGGATCGTACTCGTTCTGTGCACCCCTCATGGCGGCGGGCTCGTAGCCGGTATAGCTCTGGGGGCTGTCCTCGTCCGGGCCGCCCGGGCAGTAGGCGCAGCGCCCGTGGGGGCAGGGGTAGGGCTTAGTCATCACGGCGACGACGCTTACCCCGCTAAGGGCTCGGGCCTCCTTCCTCCTGAGGACGGGTAGGAGAAGCTCCGCCTCCTCCTCCGTGAGGGTGGCGAGGATCTCCGAGTTACGGGGAATTCGGGGCAACCCGTGGGCGCGGGCGACCTCTATCTTCACACCGTCGAGGTCAGACCTAGAGGGGTGGTCTATTTGAAGAAGCTTCTCTACGATCTCCCTGAGGGCGCGATCCAACACCGAGTCCAACTAGGGGAAGAGGGGTTTTAAAAGCGCCGCCCGCGGCCGCCGCGGCGGTCGTCGCGTGGCGCATGGACAATCCTCTTGATGTAGTTGCTCCTCGTCTTCCTCTTTGGGGCGAGGTTGGTCTTAGGCTGGGCCTCAATCTTGGGCGTCTGGGCCCTTACCTTGCCGGCTTTTGTCAGTGATCCGTGCGTCGGCATACGATTACCGCGGTCTTCTGGGAGGTCGTCAGTCTATAAACCTTTCTAGGGCCTGAAGGGGGCGTCGTGCCCCGGTATGACGAGCACCGGCTTGTATCCCGCCACCCTCTTTAGGCTGTCGACGGCTGTGGCGCCGCTTATGTTCTTCGTCACCACCATCGGCTCCCTGAACTCGAGGTAGTCTTCCTTCACTATCGCGGCGTCGCCTATGCAGGCAACGAGGCCCTCACCAGTCTCGACGAGGGCCGAGATGCTCCCAGGTGTGTGGCCGAAGGTCTCGATGAGGCGCATGTTCTTAGTGACCCTCTTCTCCCCCTTGAAGGCAATGACGTCGAGGATGTCGATGAAGGCTGCCCTCCACTCGGGCCAGTATAGCTCGGCGGCATACTCGTACTCCGCCTCGTGTATTAGCAATGGTTTGCCCCGCCACATGTAGTTCGCTTCAGTGTGGTCGTAGTGGCAGTGGGTATTGACCACCATGTCGATGTCTGCTGGTTTGAGGCCGAACTCCGCCAGCCTCTTGGGGAGGCACCCGTAGCGGCCGAGCTGGATGATCCCCGGGTCTATGATGATGTTCTTCCCCTCGTCCCTGACGAGTAGGGTGTTCGTTGACCCGAGGTTGAACGTGACCCCGTTGTAGGTCTGCCCGATTGCGGGCGGCGGCATCGGCGTCAACGGCCACCTGAAAGTCAGCATAGGGTGCCCCTCGAGGACACCCAGGCTCATGTAGAAACACTCGAAGAGGACGTCAACCCTCGCCTTATCGCTGGACATGGATCGAGGGTGGTTTAGGGATAGAAAACGGTTTCCTCAGTGGTCGACCCTGATCATGCGCCCCGAGGCGTCCATGCGCCTCTTGCCGAAGTCGGCGGCGACCCCCCGCAGCTTGGCGGAGTCGAAGACGGGGCCGTCACTGCATACCCTGTAGGGACCTATGGCGCAGCTTCCGCAGAGGCCCACGGCGCATTTGCAGAGCCTCTCCAGGCTCGCCTCAACGGGCAAGCCGAGCCTGTCCGCGTCCGCCCAAATCTTCGCCGCCATCAATTCGGGGCCGCAGATGTATACCTGATCGAAGCCGCCCTTGGCCATGAGTTCGCCGGCGTAGTTCGAGGCGTAGCCGTGGAATCCCTCCGAGCCGTCGTCGGTTGAGACCACGAGGCGGAGGCCGAGCTTTGATAGCCTCTCCTTGAATGGTAGCTGGTCCTTGCTGCGGGCGCCGATGAGGAACGTTGGCTCTGCTCCCTTAGCCGCCAATTCCTCCGCGAGGGGGGCGAGGGAGGCTATCCCGCTTCCACCTCCCACGAGGAACGGGTGCCTGCCCTTGACCGTGTAGCCGTTTCCGAAGGGGCCGCGTATACCGATCCTGTCACCCTTACTCAGCTTGGAGAGGGCACGCGTCGCGTCGCCTACGACTCTGACGGAGATGCTTGAGGGGTCACCGATGGTTGAGAGGCTCATCGGTATCTCGTCCACGCCGGGTAACCAGACCATGAGGTACTGTCCGGGCCGCGCCTCGCCTACGTCGGGGAAGTAAAGGGTCGTGATGTCAGGGGTCTCCTGTACGACCCGCTCTATCCTGACGACCTTCATCGATTCACTTCCTGTGTGCGAGTCCCACTATCTCCTTGACGGAGCCGAAGCCATTCTCCCTGAGGTAACCCGCGATGCCCTCGTTGACCTTCCCGTACACCTCGAGGCCTTCGTACATCACGCCGGTGCCTATCTCCACAGCGGTTGCCCCGGCGAGCATGTACTCGACGGCGTCGCGCCAGTTGGAGACGCCTCCGCAACCGATTATAGGGACCTTCACCGCCTCGGCGATCTCCCAGACGCAGCGGAGCGCCACGGGCTTCAGGGCAGGCCCCGATAGGCCACCGGTCACGTTGGCGAGCACCGGGCGCCTGAAGTCGGCGTCAATCACCATCGCCTTGAGGGTATTTACAGCCGTTATCGCGTCTGCGCCTCCGTTCTCGGCGGCGACTGCTATGCCGACGATGTCCGTGACGTTCGGTGAGAGCTTCACGAATACGGGTGACTTGGCGACCTGCTTGACGGCCGCCGTGACCCTCTCGACGCTTATGACGTCTGCCGCGCACATACCGGGTTCACCGCCCACGTTGGGGCAGCTCAGGTTGAGCTCAAGCGCGTCCGCCCCCGCCCCACATAGGGCCTTGGCCCCCGACTGGAACTCCTCGACGGTCGAGGCGAAGAAGCTCGCAACGACGGGTACGCCCCAATGCTTCAGCTCGCGCAGCTCCTCTAGGTAGCCCTCTACGCCGGGGTTTGGTAGCCCCATGGCGTTGAGGAAGCCGCCCTCGACCTCGACGACCGTTGGATTTATGTGCCCCGGCCTCGCGGCGGGGCCGAGGCTCTTCGTCACGACGGCGCCGGCCCCCGAGTCGTAGACTCTCCTGAGAAGGGGCGCCGACATTCCGAGGACGCCCGAGGCGTTGAGTGTAGGAGAACGAAGCTTCAGCCCGGCTAAGTCCACGGCTAAGCTTGTACTAGTCAAACCGCCCATCTAAACTCGACTCACTCCCACATAAACCTGTCCATCAGACCCTACAGGATTCATAAGCCACAGGCCAAAGGAGCAAATTGGATGCCCTTGAAGATCGATTGGGCAACTCCCATGCGAGTCAAGGCCGTGACCTACGGCCTCACCATGGTGGTCACTGTGAAGACGGGCGAGACCACTACCCTGCAGATCGACATAGACACCGGGATTCGATGAAAACGGGGCTATTCACCCCCTCGCCGCCCGATAACGTTTAGAAACATGACGACGATCATTGAAGCGACGACTAGGCGACCGACTTGACGAGAGCCCACATAGAGGAGACCATGATCGGGGTATTCGCCCTGACACCCGACGGCAGGGTGATAGAGAAGGCACTATACCCCAAGGAGGCGGAGAAGATCGCCCGCGCCATAACGCGGGAGAGGAACGGCGAGATCACGAAGGAGGTCTCTAAGGTCGTTGAGGGCCTCATAAAGAGGGGCTTCGACGCGGTCACCACGACCAACCCCGAACTAGCCGAGACCCTACGCGGCGAGTACAGCTTCGAGGTCGACCTCGTCGACTCCGGCCCAGGCGAC
>Ga0315273_10001931_pt1 | contig 24084 bp, 25 predicted proteins | sample YL17G02_0_MG_FD_205753 | JGI IMG/M metagenome (GOLD analysis project Ga0315273, IMG submission 205753) | Sediment microbial communities from Yellowstone Lake, YNP, Wyoming, USA - YL17G02_0 | ecosystem: Environmental > Aquatic > Freshwater > Lake > Sediment | place: USA: Wyoming | collected...
GCAGTCAAGCGCATGATGTTATCACCGACATCATCCCCGAGGCTGAGCAGACATTCATTGACTGCACTCAGCCTCATCTCAGCTTTCCTGAAGACCGATTCCAGTCGCTCTATCTCTGAAACTTTCCGTCTTAAAGAAGACAGTTCCTGAATCAATTCGTGCTTTGTCTTGGATTGATCTTTCATCCGGTTGCCCCTGTATTAGATAATCGGTGTTGGTTGGAAAGGTTAAGTATTGGTTACGAGACCTGTAAATTAATGACAAAGCTAATTGAAACTTATTGAGAAGTCAAACGCAATATAGTCCATCAGACGCTGTTTAGAGCAACTTTTCCTGTCTTATGCTGATTACTGAGTTCAGGAAGAACGAGATAAAGAGGATGGCATTTGTTACACAAACACTCTCGGATAACTGAGAGCACTGAGAATTATAGATCGAAACATTGTTTTTTTTATTAAGTAAGCTGGCCCGTGAATTCTCCGAGTGGGTACAGCACTGGTATGGTATGAAGGTATCCTTCGGGGAGCGTAACCAATCCTGCGGGTCCTTCGGAAGTCTGGGCTCAGGTCATTCGTGGCGGCAGCTGGAACAAATGGCCTTATAGTTGCCACTCAACTGTGCGATCCTACGAACCTCAAGGCTTTAGGGTCGAGCAAACGGGATTCCGCCTCGTCAAGGAATATTAGATTGCTATTTCTTATTACATTAGCATTCTGAAGTAGAAACTTTGAAAGCCTGTCTTGAACTCCATCAGGTGAGTTCATGACAGGGCTTTTTTTATCATGTTCAAGATCATAATAATCTACTTTAACCGTTCAAAGTATCCCCTCATGTTACAGCGCGACTGACTGACAGTTCCGGGGGAGCCGCATTCGAATATCAAGACATTTGCGCCACGCCTCTTGCCTTCGGAAATCATTTCATTCATAAGCTCCTGACCTGGCAGTCCTCCGGTTCTGCCAGAGTTAAACTTCACCTCGAACAAGAACTTCCCTTGAGACATCGCTGGACTGACACGGACATCTACGTTTCCCGTATTTGGAGGAAGCTCATGGAGAACTGTAACTTCCTGCAATCCCCCACAACCCAATGTCAATAGTATGATAGCGATAAAAATAAGTCTCATGTGTTTCATGTCTCATCCCCCTTTATTGATAGATAAGAGCCTCCTTTTTTGTGGGGAAAAATATGACACAAGCTCCCTTGTGTGTCAATGTAAGATTGATCACCGATTATCATTTGAAAGGTTGCATGCCTGTGAAAATCATGGGATGCTTTACTTCAAGGAAGGAAGGGCTGCTGCTAACGTCACCTCCTTATACTCACTCCACCCTGTCTGTGGGTGAAGATCCTGAAAAATGAAAACTTATTCGACGGAATAGATACTGTTCGCCCACCCGCCGCCGCAGGTCTGATTGCTATTTCCGCTGCATTTCATGTCGCAATTGCCTGCTTTGCCTGATTTTCCGTACTCATTACCGCAGAAGCACTGTGAACTGTATTGTGTCCCCGCATACATGAGAGTATCGCGCGCTTCGCTATTCCACAGCTGCATACATGAAATGGGCATGCTCACATGCACGGTAGCCCTCTGTCAGTCCCTGGAAATACTTCCTGCCAATTTCCGACGGTCCCAGATGCTCGCGAATCTGAAAACCCGTCCGAGACAATGCCGTTTCGAGTTCGTGTGGAACGAAGCTCGACAGAAAGGGCTCCCCTCGCTGACGAACAGCCTCTACGAGGACTTGTACCCTTGGCGCCGCTCTGTCCGGATCGAAGGCCTCTGGGTCGAAATAATCAAAGACGAGGTGGCTCCCAGCCGCTGCGATACTTCGCAGAGCCTGCAAGGCCTCAAGTACCTTGTCGTGCGGGATATACATCACTGTGCCAAGCCAGCTGAAGAAGGCTGGAACATCCTGTCGAAACGGCGATGTCCTAAGTGCTGTCGCCAGGCTCACCTCGGTGAGGTCCGCAGCGACGAAGTGCACATGAGGAGGGAGCACCAAACCCATTTCGGACAGCCGCTGGCGTTTGAATGCTTGGGTCGCCGGGTGGTCGACCTCAAACACGCTGAGGTTGTGCAGCAAGTCAGGACGCCGAAACACAAAGGTGTCCAACCCTGCGCCGATGATCACATACTGCCGTATGCCCTGTCCCACAGCTTCGGAAAGTTGCTCTTCAGCGTAGCGGGCGCGAGAGAGGACCTCGGCGATGATGGCCGATTCCCGCATCGCGTACTTCATGAAGGTCTGGTCATCAGGACTCGACGCGGCGATATCGGATAAAAACTCCTTCGCCGAACCAATGTAAGCTGCCTGCAGCAGTTCATGCTCCGAAGCGGTAATCACGTGGTGAGCAACCGGGTCCTCAAAAATCTTGGTCCCATCCTCTGCATAATAGTGCTTGGCTCGTATCCAAGCAGCGTAAAGCGCCGTCAGGCTTGCTTTGTTGTGTTCCATGCGGGGGATCTCCATAAAGGCAATGTGGCAGTGTTGGCTCTCGTTCGTTTACCTCAATGTTCAGGTAATATGCGTGCAGTTCTAAGGACTGGTGCTACTATGATAATCATCTGGATTTATTGGCAATGTGCCCCAATATTTGCCGATTGTCAACAATTTTGTTCCAACCTTTATAGAAACTTTACACGATTGCGGTCTTATTTACTTGGGAGAGTATCGGGGTCACCAATGTGCCAATGTGTTGTAATTATTGAGAAGTATGTTTCAAAAACATCAGCAGATCACCAGCTAATATTTCACCGGCTCATACGCCTTTCTTCCATGAACCTTCTCATACGCCTGACAGAAAGGACATAAACTACTTTCAATCGTCTTGACAAACATGAAGGCTACACCTTTCTGATTTCTTCTGGCATGACGACATACCGGGCATCTTTCGCAAACCTGCGCCATGCTTCGATCTCTATCTGTTATCTGACGTGTTTTCATGAAATGCTCATCACTTGACTCTTGCCGTTTCCGAAGGATATGCGTAAAGCAATATCATGAAAATGTCAAAGAAAAGCTTTTCAAAATGACATCACTTCCAGCTCTGGCCGCATCCCCAGGAATGAAAACCCTTCTACAATTTTATAATGGTATTAAACTCATAACTGTATATTTCTCCCGGCTATGATCACCTCTATCAAGGCCCCGAATGCCCTGGGATGCCTACATCCATTCGTGATCCTGAAAGGATAACCGGATCGTGTGGAGTGGAAAGGTGTGCCCGCGGAATTCCGAAATTCTATCACGCAGGGGGATAGGATGCTAAATGGACGCATCTCGTCAGCGCGAGTGCGCTGAACATAGGCTGTAACCGTGAATGCAAAGATAATTTTTTGAATCATGAAAATAAGGCTGCCTGGCATCACCTTTGCGGATTATTTCTTTTCCGGGCGGGAAGGATTCGCGGGTTTTCCGGTATTTATAGCACCGTCAAGGGCAGATCCCTTGGCAGCCGGTTCCGATGGTTCCGGAGGGTCCTTCATATCTTCGCCCTCAATTCTGTCCGGTTCACTCAGCATCTCTTCATATTCCGGTATCACCACGCCCCTTCTAACCATGATTTCGTATATCTTGTCAGAGCGGCTCTCAACAAACTTAGAAGTGCCGGCGGGATTATATCTTATAGGATTGGGAAGGGCCGCTGCCAGCCTTGCTGCCTCCTGGGCTGTCAGGTCTGATACGGTCTTGCCAAAGTGGTGGCGAGCAGCAGCCTCGATACCGAACAGACCATCACCCCATTCCACGACATTCAGATAAAGCTCGATAATTCTTTTTTTGGAGAGATTTCTCTCCAACCGCCATGTAAGGATAGCTTCCTTCATCTTGCGGACGGGATTTTTTGAAGGAGTCAGGTACAGGTTCTTTGCGAGTTGCTGACTTATTGTGCTCCCGCCGAGGACAAACTTTCTCTTCTTGATGTCCTTTTCAATGGCCTTATGTATGGCCTCGTAATCAAACCCTTCATGAGTCCAGAATTTATCGTCTTCTGCAATAATCACTGCTTTTATCACATACGGCGGAATCTGCGACAGGGGCACCCACTGCTGGATGATCTTTTTCTTCTTGCCCTGACTCTGCCACTCCTTTTCCCGATACTCCATGAAAGCCGTTTTTTTAGGATACACCTTCCTCAGCTTTGAGACATCAGGGTAAACGAAATACAAGCCAATACTCAGAGAAAGGGCAGATATAAGGGTAACAACAAGAATGCTGATTAATCTTTTCATCTTAAGTCAAAAAATCCCCCCTCCCCTCTTGTAAAGGAGTTCAAGAAGGATTTTCAATACGTATTTGATGGCACGCGCCATCAGGAATGCTTCATATATCAGATTATCATATTATGAAAGCAAGGAGTAGCATCCGGACTTATTGATAAACACCTTTTTTTACCAATCATAATAAACTTACGAGCGCATTAACTGCCATATTATTGAAGCGAAAGGGCATGATTTTATTTGATTTTATTGAAAACTTCACGATTTTGTGAAAATTTGCTTTGACTTATCGTAATATTTTCTGTAGAAGGTGACGTTAGCTTTTTTTGTGTGCAGCTTGTCATCCATTGTCAAAATCTGTGCACCGTTAACAAAGTGGGGCATCCCCCGAATGAAAAAGAGGAGGTACTTCATGATGAAACGGCAGATTTTCCTATGGATGGGACTGATTGTCCTGTTCACTGCATTTGGCCTCAGCCAGGAGGTCTTTGCAAAGGAATATAAAGTCAGGCGAGGCGATTCACTCGCCAAGATTTCAAAAAAGTTCGGCGTCACTCCTAAGGCCTTGATGGAAGCAAACGCTCTCACCAGTGATGCCCTTAAACCCAGACAAGTCCTCATCATCCCCGATAACGGCAAGAAAAAAATAGCCAAATCCAAGAAGTCCCCTTCCTATGGCTCCGAATACTACGTGGTGAAAAAGGGGGATACCCTTCAACGCATAGCAAAGAAAACAGGCCATCCCGTAAGTGAAATCAGCAGGCTGAATCATGTCAATGCAAGGTCATTGAAAATAGGACGGAAACTTGTCCTTGCCAGGCACGGTCCTGTGAGAGAACTGGCGACGGTGAGAACTGATGAAACAGATGAATCAGTCGAAGACGATGACCTTTTGGGCGATGATGATGACCTTGTCATGAACGATGACCCGGCAGAAGTGACAAAGGATACAGATTCAAGCTCAGAGTTGCTCGGCAACTGGGACAGTCCCAATGAACGGTCATTGTTTGTCAGGGTCGCCAAAGGATTTTTAGGCGCACCCTATCGATTAGGGGGATCGTCGGTCAGGGGTTTAGATTGCTCCGCGTTTGTAAGAAAGATTTACGAATTCTTTGACGTCAGCCTTCCCAGAACGGCGAAGGAACAGGCACATGTGGGGAAGCATGTATCGAGAGATGAACTTAAAGAGGGAGACCTCGTCTTCTTCAATACGAGGCGGGCCTATGGACATGTGGGGATATATATAGGAAACAATGAATTCGTCCACGCCTCAGCCGGCCGGGAGAGAAGAGTCAGGATAGATACCCTCGACAAACCTTACTATGACAAACGCTTTGTCAAAGCCGTCAGGATCAAGGGGTTAGACAGCGGAGTATAATCCACTTTTATAACGTGGGGAAAAAGGAAAACGGTTGGAAAAATGGGACATAGACATGTCCCATTTTTTTTCACCATATGTCCACGATGTTTTGGCACTCAACAACTAAGACACATTTCATTATTATGGTGTCATATCGACCGAGAGACTGTCGTAATAGGGAAAAATGTCATTCCGAACGAATGTGAGGAATCTTTAAGATCCCTCCCTTTGCTCGGGACAAGGATTTCTCGCGTTGCTCGAAATGACAATAGTACATGGAAATTTCCGAACTGTGGCATAAAATACGTAACCGAATTTATGAACCAGTGTACTAAGACACATTTCTATTGATTTATTCGCATACCATATATATCCTTAAACCCGGTATAGATAGCAAAGATAAGTCGCAGTCAGGCAATTACGGAACGAGAGTTGCCGTTTGCATACAGGAGCGAAGCAACACGGCGAAACAGAGTAAATGAATAATTATAAGAATTGTGAAGGAGGCAGACATGCATAAGAAAGCGCTATTATTCATCATTGTTTTAATGTTTTCATTTTCTATTGGCGGCTGTGTTACCACGGCCACTTACGAGAAGAAATCAGCGGAGGCGGATAGTCAGGCAAAAGAACTCGCAGCCGTGAAGGCGGACAGAGACGAGCTGGATAAGGTCTTGAAAGCCAAAACTGATGACCTGTCAAAGTCAATCGCGGATCTCAGGCAGAAGACTGCTGACCTCGAAGCTGAAAATACAAGACTGAAGGAAAATCTTGCGGACTTGAAAAAGAAAGACGCAGAGGTTCAGTCTGAGAGCAATACCTATAAACAACTGATGCAGGAAATGAAGGGTGAGGTGGCCAAGGGCCAGGTCACAATTTCAGAACTTAAAGGAAAACTGACACTGGACGTGGTGGACAAAATCCTTTTTGCCTCCGGGCAGGCAGAGGTGACAAAGGAAGGACTGGCAGTTTTGAAGAGGGTCATCGATATCCTCAAAAACGTCAAAGATAAGTCGATCCGTACTGAGGGGCATACTGACAATGTAAAGATCAAAGGCGCCCTCGTTAAGCAGTACCCAACGAACTGGGAACTTTCAGCAGCTCGAGCCATCAACGTCGCAAAATATTTACAGCAGCAGGGAATTGATCCCGTACTCCTATCAGCCACGGCTTTCGGTGAATACAAGCCGATCGCAGGCAACGACACCCCCGAAGGGCGGGCTAAAAACCGGAGAATTGCCATTATTCTCCTGCCAAAGGAGTGAAAGCATAACAAGAATCTCATGGGCAAGACGATCACCGAAAAAATAATTGAAGCACATATTGTTTCAGGTAGATTCGTTCCCGGAACTGAGATCGGAATTAGAATCGATCAGACCCTGACGCAGGACGCCACAGGGACCATGGCCTATCTTGAGTTTGAATCGATGCAGGTTCCGAGAGTCAGAACGGAATTGTCCATAAGTTATATTGATCATAATACCATTCAGAGCGGGTTTGAAAATTCCGATGACCACAGGTACCTGCAAACTGTAGCGCAGAAGTATGGCATATACCTTTCACGGGCGGGTAACGGCATCTGTCACCAGGTGCACTTTGAGAGGTTTGGAAAACCGGGGAAAACGCTCCTCGGTTCCGACAGCCACACGCCTACGGGTGGAGCCCTCGGCATGCTCGCCATCGGCGCCGGGGGTCTGGATGTGGCTCTGGCCATGGCGGGGGAACCCTTCTACTTTACCTGTCCCAGGATAATCAAGATCAATCTTACCGGTAAACTGCCTCCCTGGACATCCGCCAAGGATATTATCCTGAAGGTTCTTGAGATATTTACCACGAAAGGAAATGTCGGGTTCATCTTTGAATATGGGGGAGAAGGTACGGCGACTCTTTCGGCGCCCGAGAGGGCTACCATAGCCAATATGGGCGCGGAATGCGGCGTAACCACATCCATATTCCCGAGTGACGAGATGACGCAGATTTTCTTGAAGGCCCAGGAGCGGCATGATGACTGGCAGGAAATAAGAGCCGATCTGGATGCAGAATATGACCGAATCGTTGATATTGACCTCTCTCATATCGTTCCACTCACAGCAAAACCGCACAGTCCCGATAACATAAGCCCCGTGAGAGACGTGGGAGGAATTCGAGTGGACCAGGTCTGTATCGGAAGCTGCACCAATTCATCATACAAAGACCTCGCAACAGTCGCCAGGATTTTGAAAGGCAATGTGGTTCACCCGAAAGTCAGTCTTGTAATTGCACCTGGCTCACGACAGGTACTGGAAAATCTTGCCAGAGAAGGTTATCTCACGGACCTCATTATGGCAGGGGCGAGACTCATGGAAAGCGCATGCGGATTCTGCATCGGCAACAGCCAAAGTCCCCAGACAAGAGGGGTGTCCCTCCGAACATCAAACCGAAATTACCTGGGCCGGTCAGGCACACTTGATGCACAAGTCTATCTTGTAAGTGCCGAAACCGCGGCAGCCTCAGCCATAACGGGGAGAATTACGGATCCCCGTGACCTCGGTGTGGTCTATCCTGAAGTGCCCATGCCCGACCGTTTTTATATTGATGACAGTATGATCATCAAGCCCGAGTCGACGGAGAACTCTTCTGCCATAGAAATTTTCCGCGGTCCGAATATAGGCGTTCCGCCTACGAATGACCCATTTCCGGAGATGATTAAGGGTGAAGTCACCATCAAGGTGGGGGACAAAATTACGACTGATCATATTGTTCCTGCCGGCACCAGGATGAAATATCGATCAAACATACCCAAATACTCGGAGTGTTTTTTTGAACCGCTCGATGGGCAATGTTCCGAACGTGCTACAAAAATCCGGGACAAGGGAAAACACAATATTATCGTCGCCGGCCTTTCATACGGGCAGGGTTCGTCGAGAGAACACGCCGCCATATGCACGATGTTCCTGGGTGTGAAGGCCGTCATCGCTAAGTCTTTCGAAAGAATTCACGCGGCAAATCTGATAAACTTTGGAATACTTCCCGTTACATTTAAAGACGACAGGGATTACGAGCGTATTAAGCAGGGGGATAGCCTTGATATTCCGCATGCCAGAAAAACGATCGAGGGAAGCGAAAAGATGCTCGTAAGGAATGTCTCTAACAGTTTAACATTTGAGGTTAATTACAATCTGTCCCAACGGCAGAAAAAGATTCTTCTTGCCGGCGGTGCACTGAATCTAAGGCACATCTGATAGACAGGTCATCTCCTTTGTGATAGAAAAAAGTATGAACTCGTCAGGCAAAAAATCTGTTCCCCTCATGGACAAGATAAAAATCAAATCTGCCATCGTCGAGATGGATGGTGACGAGATGGCGAGAATCATGTGGAAGCTGGTTAAGGACAAGCTGCTCCTTCCCTATCTTGCCATGGACATCGAATACTACGATCTTCACATCAAGACTCGTGATGCAACGGACGACCGGGTTACAATTGCTGCGGCAAGAGCTATTATGAAACACCGCGTAGGGGTCAAGTGCGCGACGATCACACCGAATGAAGAAAGGGTCAAAGAATACAATCTCAAGAAACTGTGGAAGAGCCCCAATGCAACAATCAGGGAAATGCTTGACGGAACTGTCTTTAGAAAGCCAATCCTCGTGAAAAATATCCGGCCATCTGTATCCACCTGGAAGAAAGCCATCACCATAGGCAGACACGCGTATGGCGACGTTTACAGCAGTACGGAGATGCGGATAACCGCTCCCGGAAAGGCAGAGCTCCTTTTTACACCCATAGGAGGCGGCTCACCCATCAGGCAGACCATTAAGGAATTTAGAGGACCGGGGATTATCCAGGGCACGCACAATACCGACGAGTCCATAGAAAGTTTCGCAAGAGCCTGCTTCATGTATGCCCTCGATCAAAAAATTGATCTCTGGTTCAGCGGCAAGGATACCATCTCTCAGATATACGATGGCCGCTTCAAGGATATATTTGAGAAAGAATATGCAAGGAACTGGAAGGAAAAATTCAATCGCGCCGGCATCTCATATTTCTATACTCTAATCGATGATGCTGCGGCCCGCATCATGAAGTCTGAAGGCGGGCTACTGTGGGCCCTCAAGAACTACGACGGAGACGTCATGTCCGATATGATAGCATCGGCCAACGGCAGTCTGGCCATGATGACCTCCGTCCTCGTTTCTCCTCATGGGTATATCGAGTACGAGGCGGCTCACGGCACGGTACAGAAACACTATTACAAACACCTCCGAGGCGAAGAAACATCTACAAACCCCATGGCAATAATCTTTGCCTGGTCGGGATGCCTCCGCAAGCGCGCCGAGATCGATGCGACTCCCGAAGTAGGCTCGTTTGCGGACAAACTTGAAAATGCCGCCCTTTCTACTGTGGCATCCGGTATCATGACGGGCGATCTCCTCCCGGTTGCCAAACAGAACCCCAAGAACAGGAAGGTCAATACAGAAGCATTCATCGATGCAATTGCCAAAAATCTCAGAAAGAAATTGTTTGGATAAGCCAAATCTGAAAGATATGTCCCTGGCGGAGCTCGAGACCTTTATCTCGAGATTTGGCAAGGAGAAATACCGGGCACGGCAGATTATGAAGTGGCTTTACCAGTCGGATGCCGGATCCTTTGAGGATATGACAGACCTTTCCAAGGCCTTCCGGAATGAGATACAGGACGCAGCCAGAATCGCCGAGCCGGAGATTGTAAAAACACAGGTCTCAAAGGACGGCACGAAAAAGATCCTCTTCGGATTAGAGGACGGTCTTTTTATAGAAAGTGTCCTCATCCCCGGAAAAAATCACTGGACGGTCTGCGTTTCTACGCAGGCTGGTTGTCAGATGGGGTGTACATTCTGTATGACCGGCAGGCAGGGATTCAGAAGAAACCTCCTACCCTCGGAAATAACGGGACAGATAACACGACTCAGGTCCGGCATGCCGGAGGGAGAAAATATAAAAAACATAGTCATGATGGGAATGGGGGAACCTCTGGCCAACTATGAGAATACCATTAAGGCAATCAGGATAATCACCTCCGAGATTGGATTCGGTTTTTCACACAGGAAAGTCACCGTATCCACCTGCGGGATTGCGCCCATGATAGAGCAGCTCGGTAAAGACATCTGCGTCAATCTCGCGATTTCGCTAAATGCCCCGGACGATATTACAAGAAGCGATCTCATGCCTATCAATAAAAAGTATCCCATACAAACACTTCTTGATGCCTGCAGGAATTATCCCATGCCTGGGCGGCGCATGCTCACCTTCGAATACATTCTTATTGCCGGCATAAATTCGAGGCCGGAAGATGCGGAAAAACTGGCGCGTCTCCTAAAGGGGATGCGATGCAAGCTTAACCTGATCGCTTTCAATGAATTTCCCGGTTCAACATTCAGAGCGCCTGCTCTGGATGAAATACGGGCATTTCAGCAGGTTCTTCTCGACCAACATTACACGGCCATCATACGGACGAGTAAGGGAAACGATATCCTGGCAGCCTGCGGCCAATTGAGCGGACAGAGGAGCGAAAAGGGGTGATGGAAAAACGCGGAATACCATAAGATGAGGAACTTGTGCATCTCTTATCAGCACGCACTTACTTACCGCTTACAGATTGAGGATCAAAAGGAGGAATACTGTATGCCTGGAGTCTTCAAAGATTATGCAAAGAACAAATTAAAAAAACCGGCGCCTCTGAAAGGAATCAGGGTAATAGAGGTCTGTACACTGCTCTTTGGACCGGCAGGCCCATCGTTTCTGGCCGAAATGGGAGCAGAAGTGATCAAGATCGAATTACCCCCTGCGGGAGATGTAACGCGTTCCCTGAATCCCTTCGGATGGTTTTTCAAGGAACAGGGCCCCATGTTCATGCACATCAACCCGTCCAAATATTACATGGCCCTGGACCTGCACAAGGATATCGCCCAGAATATTTTCAAAGAGCTCTGCGCGAAAGCGGATATTGTCGAGTTCAACCTCCGGCCCGCGGTAACGAACCGCTGGAACATCGGTTATGAAGATATCAAGAAAGTGAACCCCGGCATTATTTACATTGAGAAAAACGGATTCGGCCAGTGGGGCCGCTACGCTGAGGAGGACCGCCCTTCTAACGACGGCGCAGCGCAGGCGCTCTCGGGCTATGCCTGGATGTCAAGTTTTTCCAAGAGACCCCCGCTCAAGCAGAGCATCTGGATCTGCGACGTATACGGAGCGATGATGGGTGAAGTTGCCGTGCTGGCGGCCCTTCATCACCGGAAAAGAACCGGCAAGGGGCAGTTTATAGAAATGTCACAGAGTGAAAATATCATGCGTGCCATGGGGTGGATCTGGCCCTACCAGCAGATGACAGGCAAGGGGGCGGAACCATCGGGGAACAGGGATCAGTGCATCTGCCCTGCCGATACGTTCCTTTGTAAAGACGGCAATTTTGCCGCCCTTGCGGCGCCGGCCCCGGATGAATTTAAGGGTCTATGCGCGGCCATGGCTAAGCCGGAACTGGCTGATGATGCCCGATTCAAGGATCATACGACCAGGCTCAAAGATGAAAATGCCCTGGCAATCCTCAAGATCATCGCCGGCTGGGCAGTAGGGAAGACAGCCGACCAGATCGAGAACCTGGGCAAGAAGCACGGTTTCGCTGCTACCCGGCTTCACAACGCCAAAGATGAATTCGAAGATCCCCACCGCAGGGATCGAGGCTTCATCAAAGAGATTGACGACCCACTGTACGGAAAGTATGTCGATCACGAAATCCCCATAATGATGTCCAAAACGCCGCCCAAACATCGCTGGACCGTAAGGCCTGTGGGTTTTGACAATGACTTTATCATGACCAAGATCCTGGGCAGAAACCAGACCCAACTGGACGAACTCTATACGCACGGTGTCCTGGGAAGATGGAAGGACCAGCAAGGCCGCAGGCCGCCCCCAGATTGGGACGGGCAATCCGGCGCTATATTAAGGAGGTGATGAAACATGGCAGACTACAAGAGAGCAAAATGGTCGGCATGGGCAGACAATATCAGGTCACTTGATGATCCGGCACACAACTTTGAAAAACCCGAGGCCCTGGATGACCTTATCGTAATCGATTTGAGTTCGCGGAGCATGGCAGGATGTTTCTGTTCTTCCATGCTGTCAGAACTCGGCGCAGAGACTATTCGCATCGAACCGCCGGGAGGCGACCTCGTCAGGACCTACTCCCCCAACGGGATAATGGTAAAGGATACAGGACTCGCGTATCTCCAGGAGGGGCGAAACAAGTACCATGTAACGCTGAACCTGGAGACGGAAGAAGGGAGAGACATACTTAAATCTCTTGCCGCCCAGGCGGACGTACTTATCGAGACCTATCCGGCAGGAACTATGGACAAGTGGGGAATCGGCTACGAGGCGCTCTCAGAGATCAATCCCCGCCTCATCTTTGCATCGATTTCCACCTTCGGCCAGTTTGGTCCGGATAGCAAAAGAAAGCAGTATGATTATGACAACGTTTCCCAGGCACGCTCCAGCATACAGTATGCGACAGGAGAGGTACTGCCTGAAGGAAAGACTATAAACGATGTGCCATACGCCGTTCCCACAAAGGCCGGGCCATGGATAGCGTGGGCCGTTTCCGGCACTTTCGCAGCCATGGGCATTCTGGCAGCCCTTTATCATAGGGATATGACAGGCGAGGGCCAGGCAATTGACGTATCCACGCCGGAAGCTTACGGCCGCCTCAATGATTATCAGCTCATGTGGTATGGCGAGGCCGGCGTGATCAATGAGCGATTCGGCAGCCTTGATACTGCTTTATGGCTGTATGGCTTTTATCCGACCAAGGACGGCGGCGTCTTCCTCGGAGGTCTCCGCCTGGAGATGTGGAAAGCCTTCGTGGATATTATTGGAAAATACGACGAGTGGAAGGCTGAAGAATGGACGACGCTCGCGCCTTTCATGAAAAAAGACTGGCAGCTCAAGTATCAGTCCATGATCGATCCGCTGACGGCACAGTACACAAGTGAAGAACTCACAAAAAAATCTGTTGAATATGCGAAAAGCGGCAGGCTGGCGCCCATCACTCCCGTCGTGGCGGAGATCGTATCACCGTGGAAGGCGATGCACGATGAAAACTGGCTCGACCGGGGCATGTTCACACCGGTTCAGGATCCCGTCTACGGCCCTGTCCTTTGTGCCCAGGCGCAGTGGAAGGCGACGGAGACGCCACCGAGAACAAAATGGGCCTGTCGACCTATAGGTTACGACAATGGATTTATATACCTCAAGTATTTTGGATATGGCCCGGTAAAATTAAAAGAACTGGGAGGCAAGGGTGTTATCTAACAAGATGACACATCCCAGACTGGCTACCGCCATGTTCCGGCCGGAATTCTATCCCCACCGGCCGGAACATATCGAATTAACCCAGACTCACATCTCCTATATTTTCATCGCCGGAGATTACGTATATGAGGTCGATGGTAAAGCCTTATTCCGCAGTTTCATTACGTTTTTAAACCCATCAAAACCCCTTAAAACGGGTTAAGTCCCGACCAGATTCACGACCAATCTTCCTTTATCATAATATGAAAAGCAGCTCGTAGCAAAGCGGAGGACATGCATAAAAAAAATTGTATGTTAGCAAAAAATGCTTTGACATTGTGTATCCGTGTGGCTACAATAGATTGTGCTTGAGATTCGAAAGACTGAGACTTACGCTCGGTGGCTTGATGGGCTGCTTGACATTCATGCACGTGCGCGTGTGCAAATTAGGGTTGAGCGCCTTGCGGCAGGGAATCCGGGGGATGTCAGACCAGTCGGAGAGGGCGTTTCTGAATTGCGAATCGACTACGGTCCCGGTTACCGGGTATATTTCACAATGAGCAGGCGCACGGTAGTAATCTTGTTGGCCGGGGGAGACAAACGCACACAAGCCGCAGACATTAAAACTGCGTTGCGCCTTGCACGCAATCTATAGGAGCAAACGATGAAAAAGACAACGACCACTCGTTACGATGTCGCAGAGCATCTCCGAACTCCGGAGGAAATGGCAGCTTATCTTGAAGCTTGTCTTGAGGAGGCTAATGGTGATGCCGCGTTCATTGCAAAAGCACTGGGCGATATTGCCCGCGCCAAGGGCATGACACAGGTTGCGCGTGATGCTGGCCTGTCTCGCGCAAGTCTTTACAAGGCACTCTCAGGCGAACGCAGTCCTGGTTTCGACACTATCCTCAGGGTTATCGATGCACTAGGGTTGAAATTACATGCCAAAACATCTCTTGGCTAATTTTAGACCCAAACCAATTAACACTTTATTGATAGACAGTGCAAGAGTGACCACCGTCCGACCATGGGAAAATTATTTGCAGTTCTTTCAGTGGTGTCCTTCCTGTAAGTCACAATTCGCCAACCTAAATGGGAATGCAGGGTTACGAATTGTAATCAGTAATATATGTTTTTCGTCGGTTATGATATGGATGATTGCAATATGGGTGTCGGCAGTGACGTGCTTGCATCAACTGTTGCATGGCCGATATACACTGGCGCAGCCGGGATACCGGGCAACTTGACTTAAAAAACTAAGGAGGTGTGGCATGAAGAAAGTTACAGCTGTTTTGCTGATATTGGTTGTGTGTGCTGGGTTTGCCTTTGCCCAGTCATTGCCTGATCTTAGCGGTAAATGGAGCGGCGACTGGGGTGAAGTAGTGCTTGAAAGTATAGGCCCTGTCTCGTACGCAGGGACATATTCTGACACGTATGGTCGGGACACCGGCAGAATTACTTTTTCTTACGTGGCAGGAAAATATGAAGGGAAATGGTGGGAGGGAACATTTCGCCTCGGAACCATAACCTTGCAGGCCTCAGAGAATGGTCGGGTTCTAACCGGTACCTGGAGCTCTAGTCCTGCAAGCACAATAAAACCCGGCGAACCTAAATCCGCTTCGTTCAGATGGATTAAGAAGTAACGTTTGAAGCAGTGGTTATTCTGGGGACAAAACTGTTTTTCTTGACTCAAGTGCTTCCTTTCAGTAAAAACAATTCATCGCTCGAAAGAAAAAGTGTCGGATCCATTTTTTTAGCATTTGCATAGCATAGACAGACACAATCGAAGATTTTAAACGGTAATATGCACCCTTAAAGGCTTAAGCAGATTAATGACTGGAAGGTGCATGGGCAACCTGCCTTCCTGAAAGAGAGCATAAGCTAGTTTTGTCGGGCATCCAAGCTATCAAATGGTTATCTGTGATTCCGTGCCGATTTGATTAAGCTGTCTGATATGAATGGTGTCAACTTGTTATCGTAATTTTTTTAAACTTGAATCTTTTATCGTTGTAGTGTATTGTAGTGTAGGAGGTGCAACATGAGAAGTGTTCTGTCTGTTAGTTTGCCGGAGAAAATGGCCGCCGAACTGGATGCCATTGCCAAGGAAACAGGAAGGAATAAAAGCGATATTGTGAAAGAGTCTTTGGGGGAATTTTTGTGGGAGAACAGATTCCGCCGTATGAAGAAACGTTTAGGTCCCAAAGCAAAAGCGGCGGGTTATGTTACAGATGACGATGTTTTCAAGGCAATATCGTGAAGGCGGTATTTGATACAAATGTTCTTATAGCCGCCTTTCTGACGGAAGGAATTTGTTCCGGCCTTTTGATTCGAGCTCGCAAGCAAGCTTTCAATCTTGTTCTATGTGATGATATCATCCGAGAATTTGAAGGTATCCTAATAAAGAAGTTTAAACTTACATCCACTGAAGTTGCCGAAATCTCAGTCATAGTTTCGGAAGCAGCGTCTGAAATACTTCATAAGCTTGATCCTATTCCAAATGTCTGCAGGGATTCAAATGATGATATGATTATTGCCTGCGCTATCGACGCGGCTGCTGATTACATCGTTACTGGCGATGAAGATCTGCTGATCCTGAAACACTATAAGGATATTGTCATCATTAATCCCCGAAATTTTGAAGCCCTTTTTGCAGACTAGAAAAGCTCGAATAAATTCGATCGATGCAGAAGTGGTGTATGAGTGGATTTACTGGGATGCTTCCTGAAATCAAGCATCCAGCGATTTTTACGGCCATGCAATCTTTCAAATGATATTCAGTATTGACTGAAAAAATACAAATAATCGATCTTTTTGCTCTTCTTGCTGAAATATTAAAGAATGTTGATAGCATGAGCATTACCTGTTCTGCAATTTTCACATCTGACCCTATTCAGTAGTTATCTATTCAAAATAATTAACGCTTGACAGATTAGCATATCTTTCTTAAATAAAACAATATTCTGATCTTTATCAGCAACACAATAAATATTTTAGGTGATCCAAGTCGTGTCGGGTGCCGAGAAAGGAGTATCCATGGCAGTTCCAGACTATCAAAGTGTCATGTTGCCGCTGCTTAAGTTTGCGGAAGAACATAAAGAAGAGATTTCCACGGATGATGCAGTTGAGGCTCTTGCGACACGATTAAGCCTTACTGATGAGGATCTTAAGGAGATGCTTCCAAGTGGTCTCCAAAGAACTTTTGTGAACCGAGTTGGATGGGCTGCGACATACATGAAGAAGGCTGGACTCTTGGAACCAACTCGAAGAGGTTACTATCAAATCACTTCACGTGGTCAAGAACTCCTAAAGAAAAAACCTATTGTCATCAATGTAAAAATGCTGAAGCAATATCCCGAGTTTCTTGAGTTTCAGCAGCTTAAGGGAACGCGCAGCGGCGAGAAGAAATCAGTTTCAAAAGACTCTCTGGACATTGCGGTTGCCACACCCTCAGAGGCGCTTGAGAATGCCTATGAGAATCTCCGCGATGAATTGGTCAGTGAACTACTTTCGCAGCTTAAGAAGACGTCTCCCTCATTTTTTGAAAGAATTGTCGTCGAGCTGCTCGTAAAGATGGGCTATGGCGGTTCGCGTGCCGATGCTGGGAAGGCCATTGGTAGAAGTGGAGATGGTGGCATTGACGGAATAATAAAAGAAGACAAGCTTGGGCTTGATGTTGTCTATATTCAGGCGAAGAGATGGGACAATAATCCCGTTGGAAGGCCTGATGTAATGCAGTTTGCCGGAGCCCTACAATTACAAAAAGCAAACAAAGGTATTTTTATCACTACTTCAAGGTTCACGGAAGATGCGCGAAACTATGTTTCTCAAATCGGAAGCAAAATTGTATTGATTGACGGCGAGCAGCTATCCAATTTGATGGTCGACCATGATGTTGGAGTATCGATTGTATCCCTGTATCCAGTGAAGAAAATTGACACTGATTATTTCGACGAAAACATCTAATGCGGGATAAAAGATGTAACGGACAAGATTATAATCTATTGCATGTCGTATATTAACGTATAGCTTCCTGTTATCCACGAATAAGAAGCAATGAATATTATTAAAGCTTTCTCTTTGAAATTATGTTCCCTGTTAACTGTATATAGTGACTGGGTGAACCATGAAAAATTCATCTGTCTTTAGGGTAGATCGGCAGGACTTTTTCACGCCCGTAGATATTAACAGGAGAGAGTTTCTAAAGACGGGGGTTAGCCTTGCGGTTGTTGCAACCGGCCTTGAAATGGTTGCCGGGTGTGCGGCGATGAAAACTCAGAGAGGTCAAACAACTATGGCAAAAGAGAAGCCAAGCTCTAAAATTAATCCTCCCCAGGGGGCCAATTATGTTTTGGTTCATGGCGGCAACATGACGACCGATACCTGGAATAATCTTGCCAAAAGGAACGATTATCCCCCCGGCGGCCATTTGGGCGGCAAGGTATGGGATAGCATCATTCCTGCTCTTACGGCACATGGATATCGTGTTTTTGCGCCGACACTTCTGGACGAATACAGATGCAACCTGACCGATCATATCGGGCAGATATGCGCGTTGATCGTTGAAAATGACTTACGGGATGTTATTCTGGTCGGGCACAGTTATGGCGGGATGATAATAACCGGTACTGCAGCCAGAATGGCGGACAGGATCAGCCATCTGGTGTACGTCGATGCCGCTTTGCCTGATCCGGGACAATCATTGTTTGACATTATTGTTTCCGGCGGTTGCGACCCCCTGTCGTTTGCCGGATTAGAACCGGCTGCGCCGTACGTGGAAAAACTGCAGTTTGACGCGCAGAAAATAAAACTGTTGCCTAAAACCTATATTCTCTGCACAAAAAGCGAGTTTGGTGCCGTTACTCGTGTCGCCAAACAAAAAATTGCCGCCGTAAAAAAAGAATGGACCTACATTGAGTTGCCGTCATCCCATGTGCCAATGGCTGACATGCCGGATGAGTTTGCGCAATTATTGCTGGAAACCGCTAAAAAATAAAAAATTCTTAAGTGAAAGTCTGAAATAATCCCGGCAATCTTTTTTCATCAACCTTATTCGCTGGGCGCCCATCCTATTCTCCACTAACGGCCGGGTCCAGCCCCCACACCACCTGGCACGCGGGTCCGTACCGGACGATTCCCGGAAATTACCAGGCCGTAGCCGAGGAGTGGATATTCATTGTATTTACTGATAATCAGCCATGCACTCTTTCTTTGCGTAATGCGCAACGTTAAGACTTTTTAAAATCGTTGACTCGTAGGTGAAGTGAAGACCTGAAAGGTCAAGAGGGCAGTTGATTTCTTAGAAAGGCAGGAAACCCGGGAGGGTTATTTTGTGCTTTTTGATTCTTTCTTATTAGCCTCTTCCTGGGCAAGTCGCTTCTTTGTTTCACCGATGAAGTAAGATAGCTTGTAGTCCAAACCAAGATTTGCATAATCCTTCGCAATTGTCTCAAATCTTTTCAGGGCGGATTTATACTGCTTTTTCTTGAAGTAGAAGTGACCTACGTAGAATTCGTGTTCTGCAAGATTCTTTTTACATTCCCGAAGCGTCTTCTCTGCCATCAAGGAAAATTTACTGTTAGGAAAGCGTGCAATAAGTCTTTCAAATTCTTTTCTGGCTTTGTTTGCCTCGGTCTGGTCACGGTCTATGCTATACATCTGCTTATAGTGGCACATGCCAAGCTGATAAATCGCGTAAGGCACATTCTCATGCGTTGGATGGAGGTTGATGAAGTCGTTGTAGGCCAGCTCGGCCTCCCCATACTCCTCATCGCTGAAATGCGAATCGGCAATACCCAGCTCCGCAAGGAGGGCAAGCTTACTTAGCGGATACTGATCCCTCACCTTTTGGAAATATTCAACTGCCCTCTTGTACGCGCCATCCTGATACGCGTCATATCCCTTCTGATAAAGCTGCTCCGGTGTGCCTTTTGCCCTGTCGGGCTTCTCCCACAGATGCGTAATATGAGTCCACAAGCCACATCCGGAAAGAGAAAATACCGCGATAATGACAAGAATTAAAACTGTATTGTTCCTGCGCACTTTTTCAGCCATTGATCACAGAACCTTTTTGATTAACCCTTCGAGACGTTCCTTTGGAGAGAGGCCTATGAGCTTATCCATGATGTCGCCCTTATTAAAAAGTATGAGGGTCGGTATGCTCATTACACCATAAGCCTTGGCTGTCTTGGAATTATCATCAATATTTATCTTTCCTACTTTAACGCGGCCCTTATATGCCTCTGCGAGGTCTTCCACAACAGGCCCAACGGCCCGGCAGGGACCACACCATGGTGCCCAGAAATCGACAAGAACGGGCTTTTCCGATTTGAGCACCTCCTGTTCAAAATTGGCGTCCGTAAACTGAACCAGGGATTCCCCTTTGGCCATGCTGCATCCTCCTCGACAACTTTATAAGACTCTAATACTATAATGCCACAAAGGATGTCAAACGCAATTTATTATCCTGTATTTTGACAGACACAAATGAATCTGGTATAAGGACACATCATCAATGACAGGAGTCTCTTGGAGAATCAAATGGCACCTCTGGGCATCATATCCGGCATAGTTCTTCTGCAGGGCAAAGGTATCTTCGATAATCTGGAAGAAAGGGAAATGGCAACTGAATTTGGCAAGGCCCTCGTCTTCATCTCGGATGCCATCGCATTCATACCGAGACACGGTAAAGACCGACGGCACCATATCCTTCCTCACCTCATTAATCACCAGGCCAATCTCAAGGCGTTGACGGATCTCGGTGTTAAAGAGGTCATCAGCGTCAATTCTACGGGATCCCTCAAGAGAAATCTGGCACCCGGTACGTTTGTCATACCGGACGACTTCCTCGTGCTTACTGGCACACCCACCACAGTCGGCGGACGGGCATTCCACATCACACCAAGACTGGATGAAGAAGTCCGGCAGAAGTGGATGGCCGCAGCAAAAGATTGCGGAATTGATGTCGTAAATGGAGGAGTATACTGGCAAACGAAAGGCCCCAGATTTGAGACGAAGGCGGAAATCAGAATGATGTCCCAGTTTGCCGATGTGGTCGGTATGACCATGGCGAGTGAGGCAGTCGTTGCGCAGGAATTGGGGCTATCATATGCGTCCTTATGCTCCGTGGACAACTATGCGAATGGCCTCGGAGAAAGAGAATTGACGGTGGATGAAATACTTCAGCATGCCCGGAGAAATGCTGATGTAGTATTAAAAATAGTCACGAGATACATGGAAAGGAGAAAATGATGAAATTTTCCACGAAAGGGGACGGAGGGGAGACAAGCCTCTTAGGCGGGCAGAGAGTCCCTAAATACGATCCCAGGCCGGAGACCTACGGGGTATTGGACGAAGCAAGCTCCGCACTTGGGGTTGCCAGAGCCACAACAAAAAACCAAAAGATCAAAGACATTATATTGAGCGTGCAGAAAGACCTGCTCATCATGGGGGCGGAGCTTTCCAGCGTTCCGGAAGATATTCAAAAGCTAACGCGCAGGATTGGGGAAGGAGACGTTAAGCGCCTGGAAGGAATCATTGACGAACTGCAGAAAAATGTCACCTTGAAAAACGAATTTATCTACCCTGGGGAAACGCCAGTATCGGCCGGGATAGATGTGGGAAGAACCATCATAAGAAGGGCCGAGAGAAAAGCCGCCAGCCTCAAGAATGAAGGACTCCTTCGCAGTGCCGAAATCAACAGATATCTCAACAGATTGGCAGATATGCTTTTTGTGCTCGCACGCTACGAAGAGCAGAAAGGTTAATGTTAAAACGCCCCCAGTTGGCATGGCTTAACCTTAATCTTCAAGGCCTCACATGCCGATGAAACCCCCATTTTCGGAATGCCGAATTTTTCAGCAATACTCCAGGCAGTGGCGCAGGGAAGACGGTCGTTCACAAGAGCGCCGCGTATGGCCCTTTCCAGATCAGCTTGAACGGTTTCTGCAGGTTTGACAGCCATCTTTTGCGGGCTGTAACCGAAAAGTCCTAACTGACATTTGCTTAGTTCGATCTCCATAAGATCAATAGTGACACCGACTTCCTTCATAGTCACGCCCAGTTCTGCGGCAGTATTGCTTGCATCGGCACAGGCGATTTTGCCGGCGGCAGTTTTTTTCTCCAGCGCTCCGGCAATCTCCTGATTCAATCTGATGCCGGACGAATGCTTAGCCTTATAGTTTCCTCTGTCTCCGTGTGTCATTTTTGTATTCTCCGAATTTGGTTATTCCTTTACAGATTGCCCCTTCCCCATCTATTCTTTTCTATTATCGATAACCCGAATTGCCTTCCCTTCAGTGGCGGGAATACTGCCAGGTTCGACTAACTTCACTCTTGGTGTGATCAGAATATCAGCCTTCAATTCATCAATAACCCTTTTTCTTAGATTTTCAAGGGGTCTTAAATCACCGGTGAAGACCTCATTTTGCACCTCCACTTTTACGGTCATGTAATCATCATAACCTTCCCGTTCCAGAATAATCACAAAATTATTGCCTACGCCAGGTATTTCCATCAGCTTCTTTTCAATCTGGATAGGAAATATATTGACCCCCTTGATAATCATCATGTCATCTGTCCGACCTTTGATACGCTCAATCCTCCGGTGAGTTCTCCCGCATGCGCACGTTCCGGGTATGATGCGCGTCAGGTCCTTTGTCCGATACCTGATGATAGGCATACCCTCCCTCATCAGTGTAGTCATCACAAGCTCCCCCTCTTCGCCGTCGGAAACGGGCTTCAATGTTTTCGGATCTATGATTTCCACGAAATAATGGTCTTCCCAGATGTGCATTCCATCCTGACACGGACATTCGAAAGACACACCCGGTCCGTTCATTTCCGAAAGGCCATAGGAATTGTAAGCCTTGAAACCATAAAACTCTTCGATTTTTTTTCTCATCCTTTCCGAATGGGGTTCTGCACCGATAAAGGCGATCCTGAGTTTTGTGTCCCTTACAGGATCGACCTTCAACTCCTCAAAAACCTTGGCGAGATGGAGGGAATAGCTCGGAATTATATGGATGGCTGTTGTACCGAAATCGCGCATCAATTGAATCTGACGTTTACTGTTGCCCGCCCCTGCCGGTATTACCAGGGCACCCACCTTTTCGGCAGCGTAGTGAAATCCGAGCCCCCCGGTGAAAAGTCCGTAGGTCATCATGTTCTGGAAGACATCCGTCTTTCTCATGCCCGCCATATATACTGAGCGCGCAAGGACATCAGTCCATGCCTGCACGTCAGCGGCTGTATGAAACACGACAATGGCCCGGCCGGTGGTCCCGGAGGATGCATGCATCCTGATCAGCTCATCCTTTGGAACAGCGATAAAACCATAAGGCCAGTGATCTCTCAAATCGTCCTTCGTGGTAAAAGGAATATTTCTGATATCGTCGAGAGATTTAACAAGATCAGCGTCCAGCCCAATTCCCCGGTACATCCCGTCATAATAGACGGATTTCTGTGCCTTTTTGATTGTCTTTTTAAATCTTTCGAGCTGTATGGCCTCGAGCCTTTCACGAGCCATAATCTCAATATCTTTGTCCCAATACATTCGACGCCCCCCGTCCTTACTCTTATTGTCACTCCTACAATTCGCTGCAACTTTTATCAAGATATTTTTACCAATTGCTTAACTGGTATATTTGATAACCTGGGCCTCCATGCAGTTAAAAACCGGCAAGCTTGTAAAACGAAAAAAGTCTTGCTTTAAGAGGTACAGTCAAGTAGAAAAAATACACGATACTTACAATGCTATAAATAGCTCAGGGGAGAAATTCAAGGGATATGGGAAAGTCAATTAAAGGATCGCGGACAGAAAAAAACCTACTGGCAGCCTTCGCCGGTGAGTCGCAGGCAAGAAACAGATATACCTATTTCGCCAGTGCCGCCAGAAAAGAGTGTTTTGAACAAATTGCGCATATTTTTTTGGAAACGGCAGAAAACGAAAAGGAACACGCCAAGGTTTTTTTCAAGTATCTGGAGGGTGGCGATGTGGAGATCACTGCTTCCTATCCTGCAGGCGTCATAGCAGACACCAAGAGCAACCTCATGGAGGCGGCAGCCGGAGAGAAACTGGAGTGGTCCACTCTATACCGGGAATTTGAGCGGATCGCCAGAGAAGAGGGGTTCCCTGAAATTGCGAACTCCTTTGCTGAAATTGCGAAGGTGGAAATGTTTCATGAGGTGAGATACAGAAAA
>Ga0315273_10001932_pt1 | contig 24074 bp, 39 predicted proteins | sample YL17G02_0_MG_FD_205753 | JGI IMG/M metagenome (GOLD analysis project Ga0315273, IMG submission 205753) | Sediment microbial communities from Yellowstone Lake, YNP, Wyoming, USA - YL17G02_0 | ecosystem: Environmental > Aquatic > Freshwater > Lake > Sediment | place: USA: Wyoming | collected...
TATGGATTAGTGGCTCAGATATTTAACCTATTTTTACCCTTGGGTCGCCACAAGACAAGTGCTGGTTAGAATGGCCCCCTGGGAACCGGCCAGCAACGCATCCGGGTTGAACGCCAGGCTGCCGGGATGCTTGTCTTTAGACCGCGCTAGAATGCCTTGCTGGTTTCCATTGGTCGAATATTCCCGGTGCCCATCTCTTTATTCCAAGCAGCAACGATGCAATATCAACCGAGCCTTCCGGTGACCACCGGCAGCCGACATACCGCATATTTTTAGAAAACACATGCCTATCAATCTTGGGCGCTACCGTGCCATTCTATCAAAAACACCTACCGTCCTGTCATGTAGCCACGGGACACAAGACACGACATTGTTAATTGCCAGACAAGAATGACCATGGGGATTGATTTAAATACGTGGATAAGCGTTATTCTAACAGAAGCGTATATCCTCGTGCTGGTCTTCGCTTCTCTCCCAAAAATACCCCCTCCCCCGTCTTCTTTCGCGGCCCCGCACCCCGCGTCAATGAATTGGTGCGGTTTTTACCATCCCCGATTCCCGCGGTTGGCGTTCCCGCGCTTGCGCGAATATAACGCCCGGCCACGAGATAGGGGCTTCCCTTCTCCTTTCAAGTTAAAGCTTCTTCACGCGTGAAGAACGAAACAAATCGGTATTGTTAGGCTGCATGTTAATGCTATTCAACGTTACCTTGTTCTTGTATCATTCGCTCAGCCTCCTATTCATCGATAACCATGTCATCGTTAAGGTGTTACAAGTGATAGCCATGATAATCGAGGTCAGGAAACGGTGGATCAGGGCGAGCAAGGAGATACGGCTGCTCGATCTAATGCTGGAAACCGGCGATTTCGATGAATGACCTATTTCTATCATTTATTTTCAAAGGAATAAGAAAAAAAGGAGAATAATAATACCCGTATCAATTGACTTAAATCTTCTTCAAGACAAGATCGAGGTCTTCACGGGTGATCTTGGTGCGTGGGGGCTTGTTACTACGAATGATCTTCAAGGTCGTAGCTGTAGTTTTCTTGACGAAATCAACAATCGCGTCGATCATGTATTCGACAGCCTCCTTTGAGACCATCGATGCACCCGTGTTCTTCATAATATCACGGATAGGGGCGTAGGCAATAAGCCGCTTCTTGGATTCGTTCATATTTCCGCCGAACATGGTTTTTTCACTTGGTTTTGGTTTAGGTCATTACATCCGAATTTAACAATGGATGTTAGAAAAACCGATTTGCGAGTATAAAAACGTTTCTGTCGGCCCTTGCGAAAAGGATCTTGTCACAAATCTGAAAAGGAGCACCAATGCCGACAGAATTTCTGGTCAACAGCCAATGACCGATTCACACGCCTTCTTCGCACTAACGAGCATTGTTTCCTTTGCCCGCATTTCTTTCAATTGCCCTTGTGCCATTTGATCGCCGGGGCTTTTTTGAAGCAGGATCGAAATGCACTTCGCTGTTACCTTCATTTCTTCTTCGATTGACCTCAAATGCTTATCTACCGATGGTTTCCAAGTCATTACTAACACCATGTTCATTAAAATAGATCGGACATATCAGTTTGAATCAGAAATGATCGTTCCGATACTGAACACGACGCACGGACATCTTGCGGCACTTCAATCAGGCTGGTAACGGTTATCATGTGTTTGATCACGCACTCACAAAAATTGCTATTGCTTGACGTGAACCGGCATTTTTTCGCCAAAAACCGCATGAACTTACAAGCCTTGATAAGCATGGCTGTTTCGTCGGGTTCTTGGAGAATTGAATCAAGCTTCTTGTTCCATCCTCGGCAATTCATGATGAAATAAAGCACCAAACGGGAATATAAAACCAGATCATAAAACCCTTCACGCTGCATTGCCACATGATCGTGTAAGGACATAGGGCCGCACCTTTTGTTTATTCCACGTTTATTGATGTTGATTTTTTGTTTATTGCCGTTCATCGAAGTTTATTTCACGCCGGGCCTGTCGTTTGATCGGCAAAGGCCCCCGGGGGTAGTTTCCAATGCGGCATAAACACGGGTTCATCGAAGGTTTCCGAATTGACAGCAAGCACGTCGGTTTCTTTCATCTTGAACGGCGTTCCGGTTCTCGCGTACTCGATCAAAGGAATACTATAATAGGTCTTCACTTTATCCTTTTGCTTGACTTTTGATTTGATCGTTAGGCCAAAATCTTCTTCATATTGGGCGATCTGGTAGAAACAAGAAGGATCAGCTATTTCAAGCGACGCGAATTGATCGGCTTTGCTGAAAATGCAGCCAGCACATGAGCATCGACCCCAACCCAACCTATAACACGGATGCGGGTTGATCGAATGTTCCTTGATGATATCCCACACTTCTTTGATGTCCCACTTGAAAACAGGTCGCCACGCGTCAACATGCCGGTTTTTTTTCTCTTTGCTTTCATTACAACCACCAATATTCATTGATTCAAAAGTCTTTAGTTTCTTTCGAGCTGTATCACAATGGGACATGATTTCAAATGCCTTGTATTTCGACCGGGCTGTTGATTCTTGTGCCCGCTCGCCGGTTATCATCAGTGTCTTTTTGTGGTTGAACCGTGCTTGGTTGTTCATTGCCGCTCGGCCTGCTTCGATCTTGAGATACGCGCTGCACCACCTGGTATTCAAATTGCTGGTCACCATCGGAAATTTGCGCCTGGTCGAAGGTTGCCCGCCTTTTCCACCGGATTGCATTATATTGTTTTTTCCACCGGATTTCTTTATATCTGTTGGAATTTCAAACTTGATCGGTTTCGTCCTTTCATTTTCACGCAGCATTTCACCACGAAAGCCACCGACCCGCCACGAGTAGTAGATAGGCAATTCCAACGCGTCAGCGACCGCTTGACAATAGCCAGGCGTCACCGTCCAATCCATGAAGTGCCCGGTTTCCCGCCCATCAACCTCGTGATGCCATAACTCGATCTTCTCCTTTGGAATGCCCATATCGAGCAGATGTAGAATGCAAGCAAGAGAATCCTTGCCCCCGCTGAAAGCGACCACGATGTAGTCATATTGGTCAGGATTTACCATTACTTTTCACCTGGCATGATTCAATTTCAAATCTGATAGTTTGACCATTTTAAAACCAATCACGGCCTTCCACGACCAGATCACGATTTGCGGGTTGTAGAAATAACCACGTTGAAACATCCCGTCGAATTGAAAGTCTTTCATGAGATAATGGAAATCCGATTTGCCATGCCCTGTTCCTGGGTAGTGTTTTTCAACCCAAAGGTATGCTAAATCATTCAATAAATCACTTGGATTAAATATATCAAAGAACCGGCCTTTCAATCTAACCACGATGACGTATGGATCATAAGGCTTGATTCCTATGGCTTTAAGCATTTCATCTAAATCCACGTTGACCGGCTGGTTAAGAGCATAGGAAAGATAACCCGCTTGGCCTGTTTCAACGAAGTCATCCACGTCACGCTTGAGGGTTTCACGTTCATTTTGCGTGAGATAGCCAGGCCTACCCTTGATCCGTTCCTTGGTGATATATTCCCGCACGTTTTCACGCTGTTGCAAGGTCAATTTCTTCAAAATATCAGTTCTTTTTGTAGAACGACCTTTCCAAAACCCCGGATCACCACTTGCATAGAATCCCTTGCCTAAATCCTCATAATCACCCGAATGCTTCACGAATGATCGTTTTTCAGTTAATGTTTTCATTATCTTTTCCGGGTCATCGGCAACGTGATAGACAATTAACTCGCCACTTTCAAAATCGGCAATGGCAGCCCCCCACAATGCACTTTCAACCGAACCACGAACACGAAGGCTTAACCGCTTGATCTTGTTAGTGGCCAACGTCCTGTTTTCAAAAAATCCCAACCCTTGCTCTTCGCAAGCCCTGACATACTCGTTATATGCTGAAATAAGGGGTTTGTTGCCACGTATCAACGATTCTATCTCCTGGACACGCGCCCCGGCGGGATACATGGCTTTGTTCGTTGTTTTCATAAGTAGTGAAGCCTCGGCTTCTTGTTACCACGCCTTGTAGGATCGAACACGACCGGAACGAAATCGGGGGTGATAATATTGGCCGATATGTCCTTTTGAATGATCTTCTCGATGCTCGGTGCTGGATCGGCTGTTTTTATCGGGATGATAACCGGCTTCGTTGGTTTTTGCTCGACTTTCGATTTTCCCAACACATCTTCGATCTTCTGAACCTTCATTCCCTTTTCCACCAATGCTTCGTGTAGCCGATTGATCTGCGTCGTGGAAACCGTGTCAAAGTTTGGGTCATCGATGATCGGTATCTTGCTGGCAATCAATTTAGCCCTATATCCCTTCATGATCAGATCGCCGCCGATCCTTACCAGATCCTTCACGTCCTTGAACCGGTAGAACCCCAACAGCACGTCATCAGGGAGAACATCGAGGATAACGAACTCGATCTTGCTGATCATCGACCTGTTTTTCATGTCATTTCGCCAACAATGTCGTTTTTCATGTGTTTTTTCCATGCATTGACAATATCATCGAAGCCAATATAGGCCCCGTCCTTAAACACCTTCATGTCCAGCACTTCTTTCTTGAAATCAATTGTTTCAAAGATATCAAATGCCATGAAGAAGTTATCAAGTGGCTCGGCATTATTCTTCAAGCATTCATCACAAATCGAGAACCCTAATGCCCCGAACACGCTTGAAACGACGTGCTTGCCTTCATTCTTGCAACAGCATTCACACATCGGTTTCAAACAGGTTGACTGCTCCGTGGGCAGCGGGGGAAGGTTTTGATAGGTCTTCGCTTCTATGAACGCAACAAATCCCAAATCTTTAGTAGGATCATATAACTCGTGGATAAACTTCACCTTGGATCGATCTTTGTCGTCCTGCTTCGATGTCGAATTGGCCGGGAGGGTTTCATCCAAGCCATATTCACCCGGAAGGTTAGAACCGTCGAATTCATCTTTTTGTGCCATTGGTTTCACTTAAATCGTTGACGTGATACGTTCGATAGCAAGCAGCAATTTCTTGTATTTTGGGAGAAATACTACATGATACTTGGCAATTTCTTCTTTCCAAACAATCTCCAATAATTTTAAATCTTCACGGCTCACGTTTGCTTCTTTCCCGTCGCAGTATTTATACTTTGCATTCACTATCGCTAACCAAGCACGTTCTATTCGTTCATATTCCTTTATAGTTCTTTTATCCTTGTCCGTTTTATCCTTTTTTTTCTTTAGGCTTTTTAATTTCCCGATGACATCGTGCTGCGTTACCATTTCTGATTCTGATTCCCGATATACGAGATTAATGTCATTACAAAGCTGCGGGTCGTTCTTTTGTTTCTTTGCCATGAATATCACGCTTGTTTTGTCATGATTATTAGATATGGCTTTCCGCTTGGCTCATGCCCCTCATATTCTTCGACATGATCAAACTCATAACCCATTTTCTCCCAAAACTTTCGTGCGGAAGCATAGGCTTCGATCTTCATGAATTGATCTTGAAAATACTTCTCTTCGATCCATGAATACACGGCCTCGGCAATTCCTTTCCTTCTATGGTTTTTCTCTATTTCTATCTCATATATGCCCGGCGGTTTCACGTTGAAATAGGCATGACCAGCATAATCATCATTCAAGTAGATGTCGTAATTGTGGTCGCCAGGGCCATTACCGTGATCCTTTAACTTGATTTTCAAGGTTTCATGTGGAATAATTATACTTCTTTTAGCATTGTTGCTTGATTTGTTAATAATGACGGGTTTTCTGTCGATTCCCACGACCTTTAACGGCTTCCCGACCACTGCTTCTTGTAAAACCTCGATAGGTTCACTATTCCCTTCATTCCCTACCGCAAAGGTTCCCCAATGTATCGGCATCAACTTTTTGGCCCCTAAATCGACTGCCATTCGTAACGCCTGGACGGGATTGACGTGATCCTTTTCCCAGGGATTGTAGCCCCCGACAGGCATCAACACGAGGTCGATCTTGCTGCTGATTTTTGACTTGAACCGACGGGTGAATCCCGTGTCGCCCATGAAGAAGAACCCGGCCTTGCCCTCGGTTGTAACGAGATAAGAATTGTACCCCATGCCATTTTTCTTGTCATCGTTAAAATCCAAGTCTAACGGCGTTCTTGCACCATAATGCTTCGTTGAAAATGCCTTTATTTGAATATTATCGACAGAAAAGGTATGGTTCCACGCCAATTCCACGACCTTGCGAAAATGAAGGTTCTTGATCAGGCTCCCCGTGTTGATCGACGTGATCACCCTCGTTTTTCGCTTGTTTTTCAACGCCTGGAGGGATTGCACGTCCAGGTGATCCAAATGGGCATGTGAAATCAAAACTATATCAATTGGTGGTATTTCCTCGACCTGGATAGGTAGTGGTGCATGCCTCTTCAATCCGATCCGCCCTAATGCACCAAAATCCAATCCAATAGTAGTTGCGAAAACGGGATCGGTCAATATCCACGTCCCATAGTAATTCAGCAATACCGTGGAATGTCCAAGCCAACAAGCGGTGAATTGCTTGTTTGACCATGAAATTTTGGTTTCCCGTGCCATGATCTTAACCGTGTTTTACTTGTTCATTTCATTCGCCAAGGATTCATCTTTTTCACGATACCGTCATCTTGCACGTCGATGTTGAATATGTCCTCGGTGTTCTTCGCAAAACCCACGATAAACTTCTCTTCTTCTTGATACAAGCCAATACGTTTCATCGCGTGTTCCCCAAGATATTCGACAGCATTCGTGTTCGTACCTTGAATGTCCGATGCAGCAATGCCCGTCCCGAAGAATTTTTCATCCACGCAGTCAAGAAAATCGATGATAATGCTGTGGTATTGGCGGAAAACTTGTTTTTGTTGCCCGTGGATTCTCAATATCCGCCCCGCGCGCTGGAATGTCTTGATATATGATTTGTTTCCTTGGGCGATTATGCCAACCATGAGCGCGGGAAGGTCTAACCCCTCACCGATCAACGCGCTCGTGCCGATCAGCACGTCGATCTTGCCACTTTCTATCCCTTCAAACACGAATTTCCGTTCAGCACCAGAAATCATTATCTTTATCTTGGTTTCCAATTCTTCTTCAAAGCCAAGCTCCTTTTCTTCTTTCGATTGCTTTTTTTCTTCGGTTTTATCTTCTTGCGAAGCAACGATTTCACTAACAACGCCTAACTTGTCAAGAAATTTCTTGATATATACGCCTTGACGTATGCGCTCGGTTATGACCGCAACGGGCATTTTATATTCCTTGCAAACCGCACAAATGTTAGCAATGACTTCATTCCTGAATTGATTATCGATAACTGCCCTTCTAATCACGGTTTGGTAGTTCCTTGCACCAGCTCTATAGTCGATCCACCTGTTATTGACATCTTGCGCGATTTCATCCGGTAACTTCAATTGGACGACCTTCACGAAGGGACGGGACAGATAACGCTTCCCCTTGTAATCGATCAGGGCGGAGGCCGGAAGGTCATAGATGATATCTCCCAACTTCTCACGTACTTTCGCCGCTTGCTCGACCTCGCTCGTTTCGCCAACCTTCTCGGCATACGGGGTCGCGCTTAGGCCAAACCGATAGGTTGCTGGTGCATATTCGGCAAATTGCTGGTATGTAGTGGCTTTGACATGGTGGGCTTCGTCGAAAATTATCACGTTTGATTGGGCGAGAAATTCCTTGAAGAGCTTGCGAACTTCCTTTCGTTCGGCCAGGGTGTCAGGATCGGTCAATCGTTTGTCCGTTTCCTCGTTTAACAGCAAGTTTGCGGTATTCACGACCACGATATTCACGTCAAGCCCCGGTGTTTGAACAAGAGTCTTTTCATCACCATAAAGTATGCCTACATTCGTTATGCCCCGCATCTCAAACCGCTTCTTCGTTTGTATTGCTAGTTCCTTGGTAGGTGCAACGAAAACAGCGTCCTCGCCAAGCCTACCGACAAGGCCAACCGCAATCTCGGTTTTTCCCGCGCCGGTTGCTAACCGGAGAATCCCGTTCTTGTGTTTCAATGCCGATTCTATTGCCTGGCGTTGGTATTCCCTTAACTCGAACTTACCGAGTTTTTCAACATCGACGGGGTTATGAGCAATGTTCTTTCGTTCATCGTTGATCTGGACGACGTATTTCTTCATTTCAAGTAGTTTGCTCGCAATCATCAACATTCCAACGTCAGCGATAATGGTTCTACCGCTTAGATGAAACAGATGATATTCCATGTCTATCTTGCCTTTGACCGCTTGGCTATATTCTTTCCAACGTGCTACGGTCATCCCGTCGAGCAGCTTAAAGACCTGGTTCATGTTACCGCCGGGGGCTTCGATAGCAAACTTGTTTTGCCTATCCCGTGCGGTGAAAACCACGTTTTCAAGACCTGTTTCAGCATCCGGGAAGTCTTCAATCGCGGCCTTCTTGATCGTTTCGCCTTTAGATTTGACGGGTTTGGGTTTTGCCGCAGCCGGTCGTGGTTCCTCGACAAAAGGTTTGCCACTGACCGCTTCGATTTCTTTCTTATAACCAGGGTCGGTTTCCCAAAGTTCTATGCGATATTCATTGTCTTGATATCTTTCCGGTAGGCCCTGTTTCTTTGGATTTATATTATCGGGCATTTTTAGCGGGATTCCAAGCTTCCAAAGAGCATCCTTCTTTTGTTGAATATCCGCGTGTTTCGGGTTGTAGAAATTGAACCAACCAGGAATATCACGAGTAGCCAAGCGATATATGAACTTTTTAGTGCCGTCTTTTTGTGTTATCTTCTTGGGTGTCGTTTTCTTGACCATTTCATAGACCATTTCAGCGGTCAAGGCAGCAGCATTATCTTGACGTTTCTGATTGCTCTTTGAACGTGCTATGAGCATTTTCTTAGGCTCGCCGTTGATTGAAATCAGTTTGAATGCAATATCATCGAGCAATAAAACGAAATTGTTTTTATCACGTTTAATCTTTGCATTACCACGCATGATCGTCCACCAGGTTCCCGCACCGCGTTTCCCCTTTGCTATGGGCATTTTTTTACCAATCGGTGAGGTCATTACCTCGACATTGTGAGCTGGCTCTAACATCATGAGCTTAGCCCGCTCGCCAGGAACAGGTAGATTGGACATCTTGCCGTGCAATTGCTTCTCGGCCAGCTTTCCGGGGATAAAGAAATCGATACAAAGATCCAGGCCAGCATTGCCTAAACAAAAGTCATAATGTGGCCCCGCCTTGTCAGCAAGATGAAACCGTATCGAATATTCATTCACGTTGGCAAGAAAATCATCATTTTGGAACAATTCGGAGCTATGAATCTCGTGGGGTGCTTGTTTCTTCACCGGGGGCTTGCCTAACGTCGTTTGTCGCATGATATAACGCTTAACCAGGTTCTAATTAACCTATCTACCGGCACGCGTGGGAGATGAATGAAAATTAAAGAGTGCTCCCTGTCCGTTCAGATGGAACTTGCAAACTATAGAAGGGGAAGCCCCCGGTAGCGTGATGTCCCTTTAGATGTTCATCTACCATCGATACATGCTTCCGTATCCTCGTATCTTTGCTTTTGCTCGTGAACATGGTTTTTATTTTATCTGTACAAACGGGACACGTCCAAGACCTTTCCAAAACATCCTCATCAATGAATCGAGTATTGAAACACGTACAGGCATCGAAAATATAGGTATATTTCTTTCTGCTTCCAAAAAAACCTATTATTTTATCGAAAGAAATGATTAGAAAAATTTCACTATGGCTAATCGCGCACACGATGATAAAAGCAATGATATCATAACACAGGAGAAAAGAACATAATATAGTATCTAACAAGAAAATAGAAACCATGATCCTATTACTTAAATGACCATCTTCCACCGGATTCGCAAAACAAAAGTGCTTTTCGACCAGATCATCTATTTCTTTTTTCTCGACCATAGCCCACGCAACTTCATATAGATGTCGTTCGCTTTTATCAGCGGTGACAATACTTTCGATAGCCGATTCCCGAACTCAAGATCAGCTTCTTTTTTTGTACTACCATTTTTCATTTCGTGATCTATGAACGTGTAATAAATCTTTCCAAAATTGATTATACCTGGCATCCTTGTCAATCCTCATATATATTTTGCGAGTTTCAAGAAATCGAAGTTCTCAGCATAATAGACAGACGAAGGAACATCGTTAAACGATTTTATCACGACCCAATCGTTATCCTTTCTTTCCTTTATCGTCCCGCTAGCACGATAATTCCAGCTCCATATCAATCGACATTTGTATTCTCCCATGCCAACGTCGAAGCCCGCGTGTGTTCCCGCTTCGACAAGTTCCATCTCGACTTCGTGATCTTTCTTTCTCGCAACGATGGAGAATTTTGAAGGATATACGAAGTTTTCGAGAGTTTTTTCAGTGCTCTTCTTCTCTATCGTGAGCTTGGGAGTACCAAGAGATAACCAATTGCTTCCTATACATATGCCAGAAAAGCCGTTCCTTTTTGACACAGTATTGGAAACGATCTCGAAATCCTTGCAGTTCACGTTCACCCAGGGAGACCACCGGAATTGCGTCGGCGACCCGTACCAATGATCATGGTATCCGGTGCATCGATCTACCCGGTATTCATTACCATCCAACATAATCGTACCTGTGACTGTTGCTGATACCATGATAGGCAAATACCACATACGATCTATAACCGGACGATTTCCCATGCTAAGAGGTTGTAGATTCCACGACGGTAGGTTTTTCGAGTAAACTAGATCAAACGAAACATTCATCGCCGGATCTGACCCTCGGAACCGTATCCGGTCTCCGCCCGGTGACGTGATAAATATCCGATCACCCATGTTCACGTCCAGCATCTCAGTGGAACACTTGAAATTGCCCATGTAATCGGATTGCTTGCTGGTCATCGTTGGTTTACCTTTTACAATTACCGCAGCAACGAAATCACAGCCACGAGGGAACCCCCCGGATATACCTCCTGGATTGTTGATGGAACAGTTCGAGAAGAATTGGATGTCGTTCTTATCATCAAGGAACTCAAAAAACCACCATTCCTGATAGATCCGACCAATTATGCCAAATTGCTTTGCGACCGACGGATATTTGAACCCGTCGATGTTCATATCATGATTCAACGTTCACACCTTCAAGAAAAAATAAAGAAAGTTCACCCCGTGCGAGATGCAAGGGAACCGGGATCGGTATCTCCCACCATGAACGAAGGAACGATACCGAAGTATTTGGCAATCAAGGGTTCCATCTTCTCGTTCGTGAAAGTGCCAATACCGTCCAGCACCTCTTTCGAGAAGCCGTCCTTGTCGTACAAGACGTTATAAAATACCTTCATGAACTCCTCGCTAAAACCTTCCAGGGATTGCTTGAGCGCACCAGAAGCCTTGGACGCGACGATCACGATGTTGACGGGCATGTACCGCATCTCCGTGAGCATCACGCCCTTGTACATCTTGATCTCGGAGATCGCACCCGTCTTGATCTTCTGCAAGGTGTTTTTAACGACGGTGCCAATGGCACTCATGAGGCCAGCAAGCATATCGTCATCGATGCCAGAATCAGCCCATGACTTCGTGTAATACTTCGGGCCGTTCTTGCTCGTGACAATGAGCTTGTAGACCGTATATGGCAAAAGATGCGCGATCCTTTGGTCTTTCTTGATAACGATGATGGTTACAAAAGCGACCAGGATCACGAGAACCGTCTGGAGGGTCAACAATGTCATATCTCCGGTGAATTGAATAACAGCAGAGAACAACATCAATAAACCGAGTACAAACAACACCCTAGACGGCTTCTTGAGCGCTGGCGGTGCTTTTCTGAAGGTCGTGGTCGTCCAATACGCGTACACGATGAAATTCATGCAAAAAACGACGTTCGTTATCTGCATGAACCACCAATCCATTTCTGGATTTATCACGAACATCCCCCTCGTTGCATCGAACGCCCACGGTTCCAGAATAACGAATGATGCCATAAAGACGATTGCCACGAACGCGATAACGGTTTTCTTCATGCCGAGATTTTCGTGCATGGCATAATCAACAAAAGCAAACCAGAAAATCAAGTTGCCGGGAAGGACGACTACATATGATATCTGATGTAACAATACCGACCCGACAACAACAGAAATTGCGCTCGTTATCACATACGCGCCGAATATCGCCCATGCCATGAAGAAATACAGCATGAGCCTCGTCTTCTGCTTCAAGTAGATGCCAAGTGCAATCGAAGATATCACGATCACCAGCACGCCGATCACGACAGAGGAACCGAAGTTCAGCAGCATTTCATCTGATTGTTCAATCATCCATATCATCTGATCATCCTTAACGTGCTGGGGTTATAAATGGTGAGAATCAACAAGGATGAACAAGAATGAACGGATGATAAACAAACATAAACAAGAATGAACGGAAGATCATGACAATGCCACTTTATTCATCGACGGACGAAATATGCGAGCGCATGAACTCGGTTTGAAGCTGCTGGACGCGTTTCTTGACAATAGAATCGAGCGTTTCTTCAGTCCAAGGTAGTAATTTATCCCCCCCCCTATATTTCGGTTGAACGAATACCATGTAATCATGTAATATTTGAGGGTCGTTCCACGTCGTATAAAACTCGAAATCTGCTTCCATGATTGTCGAAATCAACGTGTCTATGTTTTCTATCTCGACATTAGTAACGACAATGACAAACATCCTATTTCCCATGTTATCATCGACCCCTTCGATGTAGAAAAACGGGATGTTGGTCGAATACGAGGTCTTGTTTGATCGCGTGGCTTTTCGCAACCTTGAAGGTATTTTCGAGCCTTTTTGCTTGTCAGTCATTGGTCATCGAGCACGAACAGGGGACATGGGCTATTTAATCCTATCCATGACCGGCCTGACAAGTTGCCCCCGCAATTTGGATCCAAATTCTGGTAGGACATGCCGGGTCGATCAAGAAAAAAAGAAAAGATTTACTCTTGCTCGTGGAAAAGTTCCTTTTTTACCTTGTCAGTATCCCAAGTCTTCACGAAATTGGCAATCGTGAGTATGCCATTGAGATATGCCCACATTTCACGGGCTGACCAACCACCACCCATGGGAAAATCCCACGATCCACTTCCAGGCATTTTATACCTGAGATAATACAAGGTAGGACGATCACCGCTTGATTCTATTTGAAGCAGTGGTTTTGTAGAGCCTTTTGTATATCTATAATCGGCCCCGATTAATTTAGCCACGGGTTCTATCAACAAGAACAAATCATTGTTTGTAATTCGACTAGCATGATGATTTCTACTCTCGCCAACCTGGTTAAATCCTTACCGATCAAATCTACCGTGACAGCCTGGAATCCCGGCCACATTCGGGGCAATGCTTGTGGCTAGCGTCGAGCGGTTTCAAGCAACGCCAGCATATCCCGGTCAGTCTTTGCCAAAAAACAGGCACGAAATACTTGACATGATCCAAATATCGTTCGCATTCATTACAAACCTCGTGAAAATGCCCACGGATGTTATGAAGTTTTCGAGGGCCGGTTCGCTTCAAGCAAAAGAAACACGAGGTTTCATTGTCGAACCTTTCCTTGATCAGCTTAAGATTCTCGATTCTTTTGGCTGTTATGCTCTTTTCTTCGGCCATTTCATCACCCACTTGCTATCATCGTTCAACGTGAAGCATTCGGCATTGCATTTCGCACAAACCGATATCGCGGAAACCCCCACGATAGGATGAACCGTGCATAGTATCAAGGTCACCGAAGGGGCCGAGCCGCACCAATCGCAACGTGGGTTCCGCCTGAATTGCTCGTGTTTCTTCGCTTTCTTCGATTTTCCCACGATCATTTCACCAACAATGGTTCTAACGTTCCAAAATCTATCGGTTTGCAAAGGATCTGCTCGATTCCAACATTCATAGCACGGTCGCGGTCGATTTCTGATAAAAAAGCAGTTATCATGATTATTTTCATCATCGGGTGGACGACCTTGATTTTCTTGCTGGTTTCAATACCGTCCATGCCCGGCATTTTCATGTCCATCAGAACGATGTCTATGTCGTGGTCTTTGGTCATCCTCAATCCCTCGAATCCATCACGGGCAATATCGACGTGGTGATGCTCGCTCAATACATCGTTCATCGTTTCGCAAATGCCCAGATCGTCATCAACCACGAGCACATTCACCACTTTTCTCACTTCTCAACAATCATTGGATGTTTCGCGTGTTTCAGCTCTATGCCTATCATCAAGTTGAGCATGAATTGGTATATTTCTTCTAACAACGTGTCAGCGGCGAAGAAAAAATCGGTTATCTTGGCACGGGTTGTATATTCTGGTTTCTTGCTCGGTTGCTCTTTGTTTTTCATCCGCACGAATATCTCCTTGAAGAACCGTGGCAACGGCTCGTTTTCATTGCCCGCGCGCAGCTTGATTTCGTTGAACAGGGCGATTTTCTCCGTATCGGAATAGTCATCGATCCGTTGGATTATCTTGTCAAAAAACATCTATCTTTTCACCTGGTTAATGTCCTGGACAGCCCCCGGTATGGATCGGTTCGGGGCATTGATAATAAGGCTGCCCGTCGTTCCAAACGAGTTCCCGTTTCCGATTGTGCTCGAAGCACCATATCTCTTTCGTAATCTCGGTAAGAAATTCGATTGGCTTTGCCTTGACGGGAATCACGTTCTTGGGGTCAACGTATGGACAGCTACCACCTGATTCATAGTAGAGTATCCAATTGTCCTGGTGGATTCCTGTTTCCTTTTGAAGCCTTGCCGGTCGGTTGAAACAGCATTCCTGTGCCAGGCTCGTGCGTAAACAAGTTTCACATTCCTTTTGCACGGTCACGATTCCCGTTTCCACCAAATGTAATTCCTTATCTGTGAAAATCCTGTGATAACATTTCACGCATATATATTTCACGAGGCTCGTGTCATCACTATCACTGCACCCGTATTGGCCTTCCCAAATACCAAAACCGTTGATTTCATTGGCCATGTCATCCACATTCCAGAACGGGAACACTTCGCCACAAACATCACACTTCGGCCAAGTGGAATTGCACCGCTTCGGGCATTCATGATCTGAATGATACGGGCACGGTTCTTTCGTTTCTTGCTTAGGTCTTTTCATGATTTTTGTCCCTTCTTCTCTTCTTCGTGGGCGTCGGCCAACTTTAACAAGAAATCTGCTTCCATTCTTGCGATTGTTGCATCCTTTTCAGTCAACCTGGCGTTGGCGGCATCCAGCCGCTTGTCGAGACTCAGTGCCCATTCCTCCTTCGCGTCGATGATTTTAGAGTATCGTTCCTTGTCATCGTTGGCGGCGGCGAGGCTGGCACGCTCGTCCTCGAACGAGCGGATGGCTGCGTCCCGCTCGAGGATGATGCGCCCGATTTTATCGTTGGCGGCGGCGAGCTCTGCACAGTCGTTCATGCAGATCCAATCGGGACCGGGGAATGCGTGATTGCCCATCTACTACTCGCCCTCCTTGGCCTTCTTCTCCGACCACATGCACCGGGCACACCAATACAGCCCCGTGATCGGATCGAACACGCACCATGATAGACATTTCGGGCATTGCATCGACATCATGATCCCCCCTTGGCCTTGAACGCCTTACAGATGCACCTCTCGCCATATTCACCTTCACCATACCGGTGGCAGCCCGATGCGTCGTGTGCCAACAAGAGGTGTCCGCACTCGCAGAGCGGGGCGGCCGGGGCGGCCGTAGCGGTCGTGTTCGAGCCACCCATCGCGTTGACGACATACGCGTCGACGTTCGGGGCGGCCGGGGCGTTGATGCACACGTCGAAATCGCTCCATCCGTGATGGTCGAAGAGGTGCTGCACGTCCCGTGTGTCCAGTTCGGCGACGCGGGCGTTGGCGGCGGCGAGTTGCTCCAGGTTCCGTTTTCTCGCTGCCTCGGCCACGTTGTATTTCGCGGTCATCTCTTGAAGTTTGGTGGACAGCATGGTGGATTGCCGGTCGTTTGACTCTGCCTCGCGATGAGCTGCGGCGAGCTGCTCCTTGTACCACTTGTCATTATCAACGTATATGGCGAGTGATTTAGCATGGTCATCGAGTTGTTTCTGGTCGGCGGCCAATTGTTTTTCTGAATCGAATGCTTGTTTTATTGCTGCGTGAATCTTTCCAACGTCGCCTAAATGCCCCTTATACCCCCTCACGACGCTTATAACCTTATCCCATTCACCAGCGCGGGTTCGGGCCTCATTATCAGTCATGGCACACTTTAGGCTCTTGATTTCTTCTTGCATTTCATTAAATTTCTCGATGACAAGTTTCTCGTTGTATTCTAACGACACGCGCACGTCTTCCCTTAGCACATGCTCAGTTATATTGTGAAAGGCTCGACCGCATTCGATCCCGAACTTCTTGACCCAATCCAGCTCCCATTCCTCGGCCGGGGGATTTAAATTGCCTGTTTCGACAGGTCCTTGTTTTTTCGCCATGAGATTCTCACTTTTTAACGATTTTATCAAGCATGGATCGAAACAGGTTGATCGCATCTACCGAAGCCAACCCGTTTTCAGCCGTCATGTACACATAAGGGCTTAGCATTTTCCACCTTGTTCCGATATTTAACAGATCGATCATGTCCTTCGGCTTTTCATCTTTCGACATTTCTACTCACTTTTCTTCTCCGTGCTTGCTGTTTCCTGTTCCTTCAGCTCTTTGGGCTTGTATTCTGCCATTATTGTTTTGATATCAGGTCGATTGAAATAACCGTTCAATGCATCCCTGACGTGATCGGACATGGAATTGCTCAACTTGAACGCCAGGAACCTCAATTTATCGTGGTCTTCGCCCTTTACCAAGTAAATTGCTTGCGTGTTCTTGTTTGCCATTATTTTCACGGTTGTTAAATGATTATGTTTTTGGGTTGCATGGTGAAAATGATCGTCGGTTTTAACCACGACCAGATAAACCCGGCGGTCGATATCATTGCCAAGATCGATAGCAATATTGCTATGAAATGAATCTCGGTTGAAATCGACAAGGCAATGTAGAATACCCCGGCACATGAATAGATCAATACCTGGTAGCCCAGGAACCACGATCTATACTTGAATAGCTCGTTTTGTTGGGTGATCATCGTTCCTGCCAGGATGACAAACGGATAAATGAGAAGCATTTGAGAACCCCACATATCCGGTTGAGAAGCCTGGTAGAAGGCAAATGAAAACCCAAACGTGAAAACCGTTTTCCATACCCTATCATTGATTTTAGGAATGATTCTCGTTGCAAGAACCACGCAAATGACCAAGATAATTAGAAAAAAGTAAAACCGAGGAATCCCCGTTAAAGAAGCGAGCCAATCCACCATATCACATCTTGGGGCTTCTAACTTGTCTTTTACAAGCGACGACACGTTTATCATGATGAATCGCGTGAAAACGATTGGATTATACGTGAAAAACAAAATATCTGGAACCATCGGTATCAAAATCCCTACTACATATTTTATAACCGTTTTAAAACGAGTTGCTGAAATTAACAACACTGACATCAAAATGATGGTAACGGGCTTGAAGATCGTGCAAATCCCTATCAACAAAGCAGCCTGGAAGTCTTTTCCATCTATCAGCTTTATCATGGCATTCAACAAAATCACGATTAAAATGCCCACGATCTGGCCTTGCACCAAAAACTCGAAAACGAAAAATATGAAGAACAACGATGTTGTTTGCACGAACCCGGTCTTCGCTGGGAGCTTCAACTTCACGATGATTTTCACGATAAGATAGTGGGTATATAATACAAGCACGATGTTGATTATCGTGAACAATATATACGCGATTTCAAATGGCATTAATACAAAAGGCACGAAAAACACGAGCATCATGGGAAAATACCGGAAGGGGCCGAACCCTTGGGCATTGAAATATGCTTCACTATATATCAAGTCAAATTCCCCCCTGGCAAACAATCCCGCAGCTTCCCTGTAGTTCCCAAAATCAACGTGTTTTATAACGATGCCAGGCATTCCCATGTTAAGAACCGCAATAGTGATGACCATGAAGGCCAAACTTATCACGACAAACCAAATCGACGCATTGGCTGTTTTTTTCAAATATTGAACGAAACTACCAACAGCCGATTCCACGTTGACGTTCTCGGTTGATTTTTCGAGTTTCTTGTAAATGTTGTCCACGATTTTCATTTTTCTCTTCACCCACGTTCATTCATTTCATTCCAGATAGTGTTATCAATAGCACGGCACTTCCCACTACCATCATGGTCAATGCTATCAGCACCACGATGATTCCAATACAAACGTTATTTCGAGGGCTAAATCTGTTTTTTTTCGATTCTGCTTCCATTTTCTAAAACCCCGACAAGTCATCGAAGATTATGGGTAACCTTGCACGAAATTCAGCAAGCACCGGGTCGATCAAGGCTTTCATGCACGGGTGCGCGCCTTCATTCGCCGAGCTGCGGAGCTTGAAAATATGCCCCCATTCTCGTAGATTGGCAGTAACGATGATTTCTGTCTTTAGATCGTTGGGCAGCACACCACGGGCAATCTGTGGTGAAATACCATTACCAATCAACATTTGATAAGCATGTTCAGCGTCATCCATGCTCATTTTCCAAACGGTATAATTAGAAGAACGTGGTTCATCCTTTTCATTCGATGGTGGATACAATAACGAAAATTCACCTGGAAGATAGCCTTTTTTATCGATGACAGCAATCTCACCACCGAATTTACCTTTAGAGTAGTTACAATACCGTGTTGATTCTTGTGAAACACTCACAAGCCTGTGCCTGACCAGCTCGTGAGTTACCCCGCGCTCGGTTTGAAACCACACCGTGACACTACAATGCTCGATAACCGAGAAGTGTTGCCTTTTCACGATCATTTGCACGAACTGAATGTAAGAATCATCGGTTATCTTGTCTTCGCTCTTATAACACACACGGCCAATTCGCTCTATCATTTTCAGCATTTCAACCCCTATCGGGGTGAGTATTTCATGTTTTTGTTCGACAAGTTTTACCATTTTCCATTTCACCTTTTTTTTGCTTTCATATTTTACAGATAAGGCCAATTCATTGATTTCCACGTTACATCAGTATCAATGAAAAGCACGACGCTTTTTTTCCCGTCAGGGGCATGGGCATTCACGTATTCAACCGCTTGCTTGACCGTTGGAAACTCGGCCTGCACGGTATTTATGAAATGACAATTCTCGACCTTGTTTTCCCATGAAAAATGTAACTTGATCAAAGTAACCTCCGGGTTTCCTATGTCAGGAACGTGCCGAACGAGATAATCTACCGCGTCCTTCACGTTCTTGAAAAATGCCTTCTCGTTGGTAACGACCTTGTATTGCTGCCGATCTTGTTCCATGATGCTCACTTTTCATTTTTTTTAAACGACATTGAATCATCAAAAGCACACGGTAATATCATCGTGGATTTTATCATTCGTATTGGTTTCATTGGATTGATCATGAACTTATACAACCAATTCGTTTTAACAAGCATATAAATTATATTCAACATCAATATCTGAAATGCCGTGCTTCTAGAGCGCATGGCTATATCTGTCATCTTTGTATATGTCCGAATTTGATAACAAAACAATTTTTCAAGGGCTTTTCTCATTTTCATCCCCTGTTATCTTCTTCTCTTCTTGTAACTTGCCGGAGGGCTGACCCCACCCTTTAAAATTCTCGTCGTTCTGCTTCACGATTTCGTCCATGGTAGGCATTGACACGATCCCTTTCTCTTCACCGGCTAATTGACGCACCCGCTCGAGTTCTTTTCTTTTGTCATTGATCATACCTTGTACATGATTCGGGATTGACTTCGTGAGAAAATCTAACATCTTCTCCAAAAAATCAATCGCATCGTGGTCGTCCAATGTCCCTCTTGGATATTTCCCGCAAGCAAGATGTTCTATCTCGTTTAAATCGTTCAACAATCTTATATTTGTTTTAAGTTCTTTTGTTAAACCTATCCGTTCCTTGATATTTGTTTTAAGTTCTTTTGTTAAACCTATCCGTTCCTTGATTCTATCAAAAAGACTTGTAGATACTTGGCAACCTCTTGTATCACTGATGCTCTTTTCAAGCCGGTTAATTTCACTTAAAAGCATCTTCTTCGCTACGGAGATAGGCATAAGCAAAGGCATTACCACAAAAACGTCATTTTCATCGAAATAATACGAATAATCATAATCATTAACACGATCAGAACTTGCCTTAATATTGAACATCGGCTTGCCTTGAACGTATCTCATGTAGATGCTTGCACGATATTCTGCGCCTTTCTTTACAAATATGCTAAATTTATCACCATCCTTTTCAGAAAAGACCTCGAAACCACCTGAAATATGATCAAATTCAACAATCCACTTATCCGGTTTGCTGGTCTTGAATATCCAATCATTGACGGCTGCGAAATTGGTCAATACGGCTTTCTTTAATTTCTTCGTTGCCGTCCTCAATTTCGATTCTATCTGTTCGGGCAAGTCTTGTAATTCTTGAAGACCTTTGATGTCGGGAAGTTTCGTTTGCATCGATTTCACCTAGAACGTGCGTTCTTTCATCCATTTAAGTATTGCGTCGAAATGCGGGTTTGTTTCGATCACTTCCATGGTAACTTCCCCCCGATTTACCATCTTTTCAACCTCGATGACGTGGGGGAAAATCTCATCATCCTCGAACACGGAATGCTTTATAATTGCAACACACGATTTTATCATGTCAATATCGATCCATGTATCATCGTTATTATCTTTATCTGCTGTCATTTTACTCGCTTTTGCCTTTTACTTGTCATCTGGATTGGCGTAGCAATATACACAACAATGCTTGCATTTTTGGTCATACCGGCCTATATCCTTGCTCACGGCGCACCCGCATTCGTTCCGTTGGCCCGGATCCTTCTTCACGTTCATATCGAGATTGAATGTCAGGTTGATCAACTCCCCGTCGATGCAATGTGCTTTCAATATCCCGTCATTCTCATTCACGATTTCATCATGAGCACATGAATAGGTCTTGATCCCGTGGTATTTGTTGATTATGGCGATTCCATGTGCAATCTCGCGTTTTTTTTCGATTGTTTCCTCGTGAAATGTAACAATATTGCCAAACCTTGCCATTGCACGTTTCTTGAACTTCGCATATGGATCAGCAAAGGCCATATGGCAGCGTTTAATACCTATCTTCCCCAATGCTTCTGAAATCGTTGGAAAATCAACGGTATTGTTCATCTCTTCCCCGCCTATGGTTTTCCAGAACGTGATCGGGTCGAAACGCCATAGCACTTGTTGAGGGGAGAAAACGCGGGCCAGCTGCCCGGCCTGACCGATCCTTTCATCGAGGCTAGAAGTAACGCCAGGCTCAAGCAAGTGTGTCGTGTCCCAATTCTGATAGCCGTTGATCGTGAATTGAAAGAGCTGGTTGAATTTCGAGAAGAATTTGATTGCCTCACGATTTTCCAGGTAGTATTGATAATCTTTCGACCACCAAACGATACACTTGACATTCTCGCGTGTCAAATCGACACGATATGGCTGCTGGTTAAATGGATTCACGAGTTCAACGTAGCCTTGCTCGAAGAATACGAGTGTTTGATCTAAATACCAACGCGGTAGGTCGGTTCGCCGGGAAGCGGATATTATGCTCATTTTTCTCACTTCGTTCATTTATAGGTTGATCAAGCCTTCTTGCGTGACCGTGTAACATTCCACGTCGTTATCGAAGTAATAAATTGCGTGGATCGGTCGTATGACATCTTGATCGTCGTCGATAACCTTGATCGTTTCACGTTTCTCTTTTCTAACCTTCCAATACTCGATTAATTTAATCAGCACGTCGATCTTATTATTCACGTAGTTTGCATGGGAACCGGCGAAGGCCACGTTCTGAATCCTGAAATGCACGACCCCAAAATGCCTGGCTATTGATTCCCTGGTGATCAAATTGAACCGCTCTTCCCTGCCGGTGTGAAGAATGAAAACCCGTGCCTTGAATAAATAGGAATGTTGCACTGTCCAAGGCAACGGGGTCAATTCATGATAGATTTTATGAAGGTTCTTTTGCATTTCGTCGGTATAATGTGCATTAGAACCCAATGTCGCCGGGAATAGTGTCCCGTCCGCGTCGGATAAGACTATGCTCATTTCATCCACCATTTTCAATTCATTTGATTTGGATCAGAATAGTGATAATTGTTTTCTAATTTGTTCATTCTATATCCCCGTCGATGATAACAACGTTCCCGACGACCTGGAATACAACCATTTCAGAAGCCCTTTTATTTATCGGTAATTTGAGCAGCAACCCTTCTTCATTAACGATCAACGTCTTTCCTTTTCCAAGATAGATTCTTTCGACATAACCTTCAACAGATTGCCTCAAAGTTTCATATTTCTTGTCGTGAAGCTCGGTTATCGTACCGTCTATTGATATCTTCTTTGGTTTCATGTTTTGCTCACGTTTTTCGTCGTTCTTTCAGTCATTGTAGCCCAAATGCGCCCATTGCCCGTCTAAATTATCAAGGGAAACATAATAATGGTCAGACTCGGTTATTTTAAAATATTTCTCGGCAGCGTCCCGATCCAAAGGTTTCGAGCATTCCACGCATAATATCTCGGTGAGAAACATCCACCATTCAACCTTCGTGATCTTACCACATTTTCCACACACCGCGTATCTTTTGTTGCAATTGTAGCATGTCACTTCATTAGAAACCCATTTGATTTTTCTCCCAGGATGCTGATAACGATAAACCTCGAACCCACACGCCTGGCACGTTCCCGCATGTTCCATGTAGTATAGTATGTCATCGGGAACAGGCTGCTCGGCCTTCTTCTTTTTGGACATGATCATCAAATCCTCATACGCCCGTAGTTTTCGCATTCATCAGTCATCGTGAAACCGGAGCCTTGTGCAATACATAGCCCGCAACCCGAATATTCACAAACATTACAATTCCCGTCGTGATTGTGAAGGCATGTTTTGCAAAGGCATTTCATGGAAGCACCACATGGGGTTTCAACCATCAATCCGATACGTTCAAGCACGGGTTTCAATTCCGGTCGTTGCTCATGAAGTTCAAACCACGCAATGCCATATTTTTCCGCTATTTCACGTTGAAACTTCGTCGCGTGTTTCAATCTGTTGATTTCATCGATTAGCTGCTCGCGCGTTGCCGTTTCAACCCAATTCACCGTGCCATCAGGGATGTTAGACCGATCTTTGCTCATGATTTGGCCACCTAAATCAATTCAACGCCCACGTCAGTAACCGAGCAATCCGTTTCAGGATCGAAATCCTTGAGAAACTTCTTTGCGGCTTCTACTTCGTTCTCAGCTTCGATTTCTTCTTCGTATGAAATTCTACACAAGAATCGCGCCATGTTTTTTCACGTCAGTTTTTTAAAATTCGGCATGTCAACGTTTAGTATGAAATCGATGAAACATGCAATATCAGCAAGCAACCCGACCACCTTGGGCAGCCATTCCTTGTTTTGTTCCGAATTTGGTGCGAGATTGTCACACGCGTCGATTGCAAGCAAGACCTTGTTTTGAATCAGCCTGAAAGGATCATTTGGATTTTCCATAATCGCTCCCCGCTTCTCGCATGTCAACGCCATGATTATAAGATTCCTTCTTTTCCACTATGGATTCATTCACATTCACGCACAATTCACGCCTCGGTATAAACCTGACCAGGACACCCGGTTCGTTCTTACCCAATATTAAATTACCATTAACGAGAGGAATGACATCCAGGATCACGTTTTCAACCGACAGCACGTTTAGAGCCTTCGATATGTCATACTTTCCCCAAATCTCCGTCCATTCTTCTTTTACTGCTACCATTCTTCTTCACGGGGTCGTTCTTTTACGTGTTGCTCGCATTTGTTGGTCTTGATAAACGACTTGGGAAGCCATTTTCGATACTTACCATTCAGGAAGCAACCAACATGCGGCCCCTTCCATTTCAGCCACTTGCACGTTTCGCACGTTTCTCCTGTCGCCGGGTTAGGCACTTGATTGAAATAATTGGAAAATCGTGACATGAGGGACATTCCAGAG
>Ga0315273_10001933_pt1 | contig 24072 bp, 23 predicted proteins | sample YL17G02_0_MG_FD_205753 | JGI IMG/M metagenome (GOLD analysis project Ga0315273, IMG submission 205753) | Sediment microbial communities from Yellowstone Lake, YNP, Wyoming, USA - YL17G02_0 | ecosystem: Environmental > Aquatic > Freshwater > Lake > Sediment | place: USA: Wyoming | collected...
TGACGTGCGGAGACGGCTTCAGCAGGTCCTGCTGCGGTCGATTGGCTGGTGCCCGCTCTGCAGACGCCCAATCACCCGGAGTGACCCGCCGCGTGGACCTTCCCGAATGTGATCAAGTCGTACTAGGCTGGCCAGCGCTTTGACCAAGAACGGGATTTCCGTCTCACGCCCCTCCTGCAGGGCCGGCACCAGGTGACGCACCGCCCCGGCCTTGTCGCCGCGGTTCGCCGCAACCCTGCCGATGGCCACGTGTCCCCAGGTCTCGTCGAGACTCCGCAGGCGCTCCACGACAGGGCCGCTATCGGCCTCTTGGCCGAAATAGTTCAGCGCAAGCACTTGCTGGAGGAGGTTGTTCTTTGAGAGGGGGTCGGAGCGAACCGCCTCTGCGGCGGCGGCCAGCAGTTGATCGTACCGGCCCAGATCCCAGAGCACGATCCTGCGCCAGTTCCGCACGTCGCCATCGTTCGGGCTGAGCGCCAGGGCGCGCTCGTAGAGCTCGAGCGAACGCTCGGGATGGAGGGCGTACTCCTCGAGGAGGCCGGCCGCACCAAGCACCTTCGGGATGTCGGGCGCCAGGGCCATTGCCTTCTCCAGGAAGGACCTGGCCCGGGCGAGGGCCTCCGGCAGGGGCATGTCCCCGTAGAGGTTGACGCTCTTGCCGAGCATCAACATGGCCACGGCCGCGTCGGCATGGGCCACTGCAAAGCCCGGGTCGAGCGCCACCGCCTTCTGGAAGTGGACGAGGGCCTTCTGGATCGAGGCCTTGGTCCGCTCGTTCAGCGCCTGCCGCCCCTTGAGGTAGGCCTCGTAGGCCTCGGGGTTGGTGGTGAAGCCGGGCTTCTTCGACCCGCTGACGGCCGCCGGCGCCAGCCGAATCTTCATGGCCTCGGCGATGGCCGCTGCAATCTCGTCCTGGATGGCGAACACGTCCTTCAGCTCCCGGTCGAAGGTCTGTGACCAGAGGTGGTAGCCATCGGCGGCGTTGACGAGCTGGGCCGTGATCCGCACCCGCCCGCCGACCTTGCGCACGCTCCCCTCCAGGAGAGTGGCCACCTGCAGCGCCTCGGCGATCCTCTTCACGTTCTCCGGCTTCCCCTTGAAGAAGAAGGAGGAGGTGCGGGCCGGGACCCGCAGGCCGGGCACCTGCGCCAGGGCGTTCAGGATCTCCTCGGAGAGGCCGTCGGAGAAGTACTCGTTCTCCGGGTCCCCGCTCATGTTGACGAATGGGAGGACGGCGACGGACGGCGCAGCTTCCGGCGTCGCCGAAGCCGGACGATGATCGGAGGCTCGCTTCCATGCGTACCAGCCGACCCCCGGCAGCGCGCCGACGACCGCAACGACGACGAGCAGCGCCGCCAGGCGCCTGCGGGAGAAGGAGATGGCTCCGGGCCCGGCGGCCGACGGAGTTCGCCTCACTCCACGCGCCGTGAGATCGAAGAGCCAGGCCAGGATCAACGCTGCCGGAAAGCCCACCGCCAGCGCCGCGATGACCGCGGTGAGCACCCAGTCCGGCAGGTGCAGGCCGTGCATGAGCGGCTCCGCGACCTGGAGCGCCGCGAACGCGAAGATCCCGTAGCCGACCATCACCCGGAAGACGTGGCGCCGCTTCAGCTCCGCGAGCAGGTCCCCGAACCCGCCTCGGCCGGGTTCGCGCAGGATCTCGGCGCGCCCGATGACCGTTCCGGGCAGGAGCGACGGCGGCTCGGCCTCCCGGTGCTCGGGGGTGGCGGCGACCTCGGCGAGGAGCGCGGTCGACGCGCCGGGCTTCACGCCCGGAGGCGAACCGCTGCCATCCCCGGTGCCAGCGCCCACATGCACCCCCTCTGGATGACGTGGAGGCTACCCGATCGGAGCGTGCGGCGTCGCCTCGTACCCCTCATAGGCCTTCACCACCTCCTGGACCAGCGGGTGGCGGACCACGTCGACCTCGCTGAACGGGCAGAAGGCGATGCCCTCCACGTCCCGGAGCACCTTCTGGACCTCGCGCAGCCCGCTCATGCGCCCGCTCGGCAGGTCCACCTGCGTGACGTCGCCGGTGATCACCGCCCTCGAGCCGTAGCCGAGCCGGGTGAGGAACATCTTCATCTGCTCGCTGGTGGTGTTCTGCGCCTCGTCGAGGATGATGAAGGAGTCGTTGAGCGTGCGGCCCCGCATGAAGGCCAGGGGCGCGACCTCGATGGTGCCCCGCTCCATGAAGGCGGTGGCCTTCTCGTGGTCCACCATGTCGAAGAGCGCGTCGTGGAGCGGTCTCAGGTAGGGATTCACCTTGTCGGCGATGTCCCCGGGCAGGAACCCCAGCCGCTCCCCGGCCTCCACCGCGGGCCGGGTCAGCACGATACGCTTCACTCGCCGTTCCACCAGGTGGGCCACCGCCATGGCCATGGCCAGGTAGGTCTTTCCGGTGCCGGCCGGCCCGATCCCGAAGACGATGTCGTTCTCGCGGATGGCTTGCACGTAGCGGCGCTGGCCGAGGTTCTTGGGCGTGATGATCCGGTGACGGGCGGTGACGTAGATGGTGTCGCTGAAGACCTCCCTCGGCGACTCGCCCTGGGCCACCAGCTTGGCGGCCTGATCGACGTCCTCCAGGTAGAGCGGGTAGCCGCTGTCGACGAGGTCGTACAGCTCCCGGATCACCCGCTCGGCCAGCTCGCGCGCCGCCGCGTCGCCGCCGGCGATCACGATCTGGTTCCCGCGCGACCCCAGCCGAACGCCGGTGCGCCGCTCCACGAGTTTCAGGTGCTCCTGGTGGGCACCGCACAGGACCCGGACCTTGTCGTTGTCGGGGAACTCGATGCGCGTGGAGCTCGGCGATCCGTCGGCCTGGGACAATCGGTCTCCTCTCACTCCACCGGCGGAAGGAGACGATACCCGTCGCCCTGGCGCCGGTACGCGTATTCCTGGACCCATGGGTAGCTGAGGTCGCGCCGGCGAGCGAGCCCGGCCTCGACGAGGACGTCCAGCCTCTCGGGGTACGCGCCCGTCTCGACGCGGTAGACCTCGAGCGCCGATCGGAGCCGTTCGATCTGGTAGCGCGAAACGAAGCGCTCCCCCCGGTTGTCGTCGAGCGGGCGCAGCGCCGACGCGCCGACGCTGCCGGTGACGAGGACCACCAGCGCCGCCAGCGCCAGCGCGATGGCCACCGTGGCGGCGACCTGGGAGGCCCCCCGTCGCACCCGGTCCCTCCAGCCGCGGGCGTACGCCCCCACCTCGGCGGCGGGGGACCGGCGCGCCGGGACGACCGGCCGGAGCACTCCGAGGTTGACGAGGTTGAAGAGCGCCTTCGAGGCCTCGAACTCGCCCAGCCGGGACAGGTCGGTGATCCGCTCCACGGCGACGCCCGGGGTGGCCAGCTCGTACGCCAGCCACTCGTTCTTCCCCAGTGCCGCCGACTCGCCGTCCCGGGCTCCCCTCCCCTCGGCGCGCGCCACGGCGGGGTCGAGCAGCTTCGCTCGCTCGAAGGTCATGGCGGTCGAGGTGATCTTGCGCCGGACGATGGGCCACTCGTCGATGAGCCGGTACCCCTCCATGAGCACCGACTCGCAGCGCAGAGGCGACACGGTCTCCCGGTCGAAGGCCACCTCGCGCGGCTCGAAGGCGTAGGTCCCGGCCTTCCAGTGGAAGAGCTTGTAGAGGGTCTGGGTGGTCTGCAGCGAGGTCATCTCCCGCAGCTGCTCCTTCGTCACCATCCCCAGCTCGACCAGGATGTCGCCCAGCCGCCGCAGCGTTCGCTTCTGGACGCCGAGCGCCTCGTCGAGCTGCTCCTGGGTGATGAGCGCGCCCCGGACCAGCAGGCTCCCCAGCTTGTCCCAGGCCTTGCGCCCGGCGTACTCCGCGCTCACCACCGAGCCGTTCGACATGACCACGTGGATCTCGTCGGCGCGGTTCTTGAGGTGCAGCACCCCGCTCTTCGACTGCTGCCCGATGAGCTGGAGGATCTCGGCGATCCCGAAGTCCTTTAGGGTTCCGGTCAGGGCCATCGGATCACTCTGGCCGGGTTCGGCGGAAGGCGTCGCGCACCGCGATGCCGTAGAGCAGCGCGAAGAGCGGGACCGCCACGGTCAGGCGCAGCGCCGCCGCGTACGGCGAGTGCTGCGGAGGCGGGATGACGCCGTGCCAGAACCAGGCCACGAAGCCCAGGAAGAGCAGCGCGAAGAGCACCAGGAATCCCAGCACGGGGCGCCCGCCGACGACATGGCCCGCGCCGCCGCCGACGACGGCCAGCACCCGCTCCGTCGTCCGCCGCAAGAGCGCGTGGCGCCGGACCTGCTCCTCCTTGCGCATGCGGTCCCGCGGCTCGACGGCGTTCTGACGGAAGAAGACGTTCACGCACTGGCCGCAACTGGCCGTGGCCGCCGGGTCGCAGCGCCGGCAGGCCGGGCGGCCGCACCGTTCGCAGGACGCCGACGGGGCGAGCCGGGGGGCGACCAGCGCGAAGAGCCACAGCGAGGCCGTCAGCGCGAGCGGAAGCGCGGGCCACCCCCAGCGCGAGAGGGGGCCGGCCACCCGCCGGAGCGCGGCGTCCCCCACCGCCAGGGGCACCGCATCGCTCGCCGCGAATTCGGCCAGCCACTCCAGGGGCGGCAGCGCGTCCAGCAGCCAGGCGTTGGCGCGGAAGTCCTCGTCGGAGCCGTGGCGCGCCAGGTAGCCGGCGTCCGCCTGCTGGGCCTTGCGTCGCGCCTCGGAGGACTGCCCCACGGCGGCGAGGCGCAGGTAGAGCTTGGAGAGGTCGTACTGGGCCGCGGCCAGCGTGGAGAGATCGCGCGCCCGATCGACGGCGGCGAGGTAGGCGGTCTTCGCGCCCTCCATGTCCCCTTCGAGGAAGAGGACGTTGCCGAGGTTCACCTGGGCCGCGGCGGATCGGGGATCGGCGACCAGCGCGGCGTCGTACCAGCGCCGCGCCTCGGCGAGGTCTCCCTGCCTCTTGTGCCAGCGCCCGATGGCGAGCAGCGCCGGCGCCGGGAGCGATTCCCGCTCGGAGCGCTCCTTCATCGCGGCGACGAAGGCCGGCGTCGGCCAACCGGTCTCGATCTCGTGGACGTCGTCGGCGAGCGTGCCCTGCCAGGCCGTGATCCGCACCGCCTGTGCGGTCAGCCAGGGAATGGCCACGAGCGCCAGCAGGGACGCGGTGGCGGCGACCCTCTCCCAGCGCGAGAGGTAGAGCCAGGCCGCGAGCGCGCCTGCGAAGAGCAGGGCGAAGGGGCCGAGGCGGAACACGAAGGGTACGGCCAGCAGCGCGAGCGCGAGCGCCGTGGCCTGCCCGGGGGTTCCGGATCGCACCACCGGCAGGTGGCGGAAGTCGTGGAGAAAGAGGCGAAGCCGGGCGAGGAACAGGATGGCGATGGTGGCGGCGGCCGCCCCGAAGAGCGCGGCGATGGCGGCCCCGGTCACGTCGCCTAGCAGCGCGCGCGCCACGTGCGGGTCCCGGGCGGCGGCTGCCAGACCGGCGCCGGCGGCCGAGAGAGCCGGGAGCGGGCGGGTCGGCTCGGCGGCGATGCGCGTGCGGGCCAGCGCGAAGTGGGCCTCGGGAAGGTCCGGCGCGAAGGCGGCGGCCACGGTGGCGTGCTCCACCGCGTCTTCCACCGCGCGCGCGCGGAGGGCCCGCTCGGCCTCCCTCACCTCGGCGACCGCATGCCAGGGGAGGCTCTGGATCCCCAGCTCGCGCATGGCGTCGCGCATCGACTGGGCGGCGGCGCGGGTGGCCGCGGCGTCCTGCTCGCGGACCGCCTTGCGGCGCGCCTGCCACAGTTCGTCGATTCGCGCTGGCGAGATGCGCACAGGCTCGATGGGACGCTGGAGCCGGCGGAGCTCGCCGGGGGAGATGCTCACCCCAGGGACCGCGACCGAGGGCAGGAGGGGCTCGGGAGGGAGGGACGGCTCCGGAACCGGTTCCCCGGACCGGGCGCTCCTCGCCTTCGGCTCGTCGGCGGGGAGCTCTCCCTCGACGAGCGACGGCGCCTGGACCTGGGCGCCCGCAAGGGTTGGCAGGAGAAGAGAAACAGCGATGGCGGCGAACGCTCGGGCTCTCACACGAGATTCCGATGCTAGCACGGGGTCTTCCGGGCTAGAAACCTGCGTCATGAGCCAAACTTCGCTGGCTGTCGAACGCCTCATCGCCATCATGGCCCGCCTCCGGGGCCCGGACGGATGCCCCTGGGACCGGGAGCAGACGCTCGCGACCCTGCGCCCCTACGTGCTCGAGGAGACGTACGAGGTCCTCGAGGCCATCGAGGAGGGAGACGCCGAGGCGCACAGGGAGGAGCTGGGGGATCTCCTCTTGCAGATCGTGTTCCAGGCTCGCATCGCCGAGGAGGAGGGGCGCTTCGACTTTTCCGGCGTGGCCGACGCCATCTCCGACAAGCTCCTCTCCCGCCACCCGCACGTCTTCGGACCAGACGCCCGCAGCGCGGACGCTCGGGCCGCCCCCGACGCCCCTGGCGTGCGCGACGCGGAGGGAGTGCTCCGGCAGTGGGCCGCGCTGAAGAAGCAGGAGAACGAGGCCAAGGGGCGGGGCAAGAGCGTGCTCGAGGGAGTGCCGCGCGAACTCCCCGCGCTGGCTCGGGCCGAGAGGCTCACCGAGAAGGCGAGCCGGGTAGGCTTCGACTGGCCCGACGCGGCCGGCGCCCGCGCAAAGGTGTCCGAGGAGATCGGGGAACTGGACGAGGCCATCGCCTCCGGCGACTCGGCTCACATCGAGGACGAACTGGGGGACGTCCTCTTCGCGGTGGCCAACCTTGCCCGGAAACTGGGGATCCCACCCGAGGAGGCGCTGCGGGGATCCCTGGGCCGTTTCATCAGCCGATTCCACTTCGTCGAGGAGGCGCTGGAGCGTCAGGGGGTGCCCCAGGGCACCGCAACGCTCGAGGAGATGGACCGCCTCTGGGAGGAAGCGAAAGCGGTTTTCGGCCAAAGTCCAAGGACTTCCTGACTCCTTGGAGGTCTTCTCGCCCTTCGTGGAAAGTCCGTGGATAAGCGAAAATTGTCGAGCGGGCTCGGTACCCTTGCGACCTGGACTTCACACATTCGCAACATCCAGGGAGTCTCGTCGTACTAGTTGTTCCAGGTACTTGCGTCGTTTCACTGGCGACAGGCCCTGAACGGGGCCGCCCGGGAGGGTGCAGGCGGCCTCGAGAAAGACTAAACGTGGATAACTCAGCGTGCCGAGGGCTGAGGCGGTTCTGCAAAACGCTTGACGTCTTGCGGGCCGGGCGGTAAAAACCGCGGCCTTCGAGAACCCCAGGGGAGAAGCACACTTGGCCAATACCCGTTCCGCCCAGAAGCGCAACCGCCAGTCCGAGAAGCGCCGCGCCCGCAACCAGGGCGTGCGCACCCGGGTGAAGACCGCGGTCAAGAAGGTCCGCGAATCCCTCGAGCAGGGCGAGCTGGCGGCGGCACAGGCGGCGTTTCACGCAGCGGCCCGGGTGATCGACAAGGCCTCGTCGAAGGGCGTCGTCCACCGCAACACCGCCTCGAGGAAGATCTCGCGCCTCGCCAAGGCCGTCGCGAAGGCTGCACCGGCGAAGTAGCTCAGGGCGCTTCGAAGCGCTCGACGATGTCGCGGGCGGCCTCCGTCGCCGCCTTGCGAATTGCCAGCCGCCGCCGACCCTCGGTGGCGATGGCGTCCACTTCTCCCAGGTAGTCCACCTCGCGCCGGACGCTCGCCGCGGCAGCGTCCTTGCCGTCGATCACGAGCCTGGCCTGAACCTCGAAGACGAGCCGCCAGGTCCCGCTCTGCGTCGTCACCGGCGCCGCCGAGACACGGGTCACGGCGCCCTCGATGCGGGCCGGAGCGCCCTCCCCTCCGGCCGTCCCACGGCGCGCCAGCTCCTCGCGCAGCGCCGACGCCACGAGCGCTCCCGCCTCCGCATCGGCGGTGCGGTTCGCAAACGGCGGGACGTGCACCCGTTCGGCCCCCGGCGGCAGCCGGGAGGTCCCGGCCGTGGCCGAGTAGCCGCAGGCCGCCGAGGCGGCGACGAGCGACAGCGCGGCGGCGATCCCTACGGTCCTCATGTCACGACGAAGTTGATGAGGCGTCTGGGAACGAAGACCACCTTGCGGATCGTCTTGCCGGCCATGTGAGCCCGCACCCGCGGCTCCTGCTCGGCCAGCGCGCGAACCTCGACCTCCCCGGCCGCCACCGGCACGGACACCTCGCCTCGCAGCTTGCCGTTCACCTGCACCGCGATGCCCACCACGTCGGCCACCACCAGCGCCGGATCGTAACCTGGCCAGGGCGCCTCGGCGAGCAACTGGTCCCGCACCGGCGGTCCGAGCACCTCGTGCCAGAGCTCCTCGGCGAGGTGGGGCGCGAAGGGGGCGAGCAGCGCCGCCAGCGCCACCAGTGCCTCCTTCACGGCGGCCCGGTCGACGTCGGTGGCCGGCTCGAGCGAGTAGAGCTCGTTCACGAGCTCCATGAGCGCCGCGATGGAGGTGTTGAACTTGAGGTCGCCTTCCAGCTCCTCGGTGACCCGCTTGAGGGTGCGGTGGGTCTTGCGACGCAATGCCAGGAAAGGGCCGGCGGCGCCGGCCAGCAGCCGGTCGGGAACGAGGAAGGTGTCCTGCCGCGCGTGGAAGATGCGCCACACCCGCGACAGGAAGCGGAACATGCCGTCCACCTGCTCGTCGGACCAGTCGATGTCCTTCTCCGGCGGGGCGGCGAAGAGCATGAACATCCGCATGGTGTCGGCGCCGAAGCGGTCGACGATCGGACCGGGCTGCACCACGTTGCCCCAGCGCTTCGACATCTTCCGGCCATCGGGCCCGTTCACGATGCCCTGGGTGACCAGCCGCTTGACCGGCTCCTTCTCGAACACCAGGCCGAGTTGCTCCATCACCCGGTGCCAGAAGCGGAAGTAGAGCAGGTGCATGACCGCGTGCTCGGGGCCGCCCACGTAGACGTCCACCGGCAGCCAGCGGCGCGCCTCGTCCTGCGCGAAGGGGCGCTCGGCGTCGCGCGGCGAGAGATAGCGCGCGTAGTACCAGGACGAGTCCACGAAGGTGTCCATGGTCTCGGTCTCGCGCTTGGCCGGCTTCCCGCACCGCGGACAGGGGGTGTTCACGAAGGCCGCCACCTTCGCCAGCGGCGGCTCGCCGGTGCCGGTGATGATGGCCTCGGGCGGCAGCGTCACCGGCAACTGCTCGTCGGGAACGGGCACCGCGCCGTGGTCCGCGCAGTAGACGATGGGGATGGGAGTGCCCCAGTAGCGCTGGCGGCTGAAGCCCCAGTCGCGCAGGTGGTACTTCACCGACGGCTCGCCGAAGCCCTTCTCCTTCGCGAGCGACGACATGCGTCGGCGAGCCTCGCCGCTGGTGAGCCCGGTGAAGGGGCCCGAGCCGGCGAGCACGCCGTCCTCGGTGAAGGCCTTCTCGAGCGCCTCGCCGGCGGGCAGGCGCGCCCCCTCGGCCGGCTGGATGACCACCGGGACCGCGAGTGCGTACCTCCGCGCGAACTCGAGGTCGCGCTGGTCGTGGGCCGGGACGCTCATCACCGCGCCCGTCCCGTATCCGGCCAGCACGAAGTTGGCGATCCAGACCGGGACCTTCCGGCCGTTGTAGGGATTCACGGCGTGGGCCCCGGTGAAGACCCCCTCCTTGGGCGCCGACTCGCCGGTGCGCTCGGCGGCGTCCATCTTCGCCATGCGCTCGGCGAAGGCGGTCACCTCGGCTCGCCGCTCCGGCGTGGTGACGCGCGCGGTGAGCGGATGCTCCGGCGCGAGCACCACGTAGCTGCAGCCGAAGATGGTGTCCAGGCGGGTGGTGAAGACGCGGATGCGCTCGGAGGCGCCCTCGACGGCGAAGTCGACCTCGGCGCCCTGGCTGCGCCCGATCCAGTTGCGCTGCATGGTGGTGATTCGCTCGGGCCACTCGCGCAGGCCGTCGAGCCCGTCGAGCAGGTCGTCGGCGTAGTCGGTGATCCGGAAGGCCCACTCCGGGATCACCTTCTCGACCACCGGCGAGCTGCAGCGCTCGCACAGGTTGTCGTCCACCACCTGCTCGTTGGCGATGACGGTCTGGCAGCCGGTGCACCAGTTGGCCTTGCCCTGCCGCCGGTAGACGATTCCCTTCTCGAGCATGCGCAGGAAGAACCACTGGTTCCAGCGGTAATACTCGGGGTCACAGGTGGCGAACTCGCGGCTCCAGTCGAAGGCGAAGCCCACCCGCTGCATGTCGGCGCGGAAGGCGTCGATGTTCTCGCGGGTGCGCTCGGCGGGATGGCGGCCGTCCTTGAGCGCCGCGTTCTCGGCCGGCAGCCCGAGTGCGTCGAAGCCCATGGGATGGAGCACGTCGTAGCCGCGCATGCGCAGCAGCCGGGCCAGGGCGTCACCGATGGTGTAGACGCGGGCGTGCCCCATGTGCATGGCGCCCGACGGGTACGGGAACATCTCGAGCACGTAGCGCTTCTCGGCGCCGGGGCGGCGGCCGGCGCGGAACACGCCCTCGTCGTTCCAGCGCTTCTGCCAGCGCGGCTCGATGGACTTCGGCTCGTACCGCTCGTTCATGGAAGACATGGAAGCCCGCGATAGTACCGCGGACCGGCGATTTTGCACCTGCGCGATCGACCGGGCTCCGGGGTATATTGCGGGCCAGATGGCCGAGAACGTCTACGTCGCCGACATCGCGCAGCACGAGGGGAAGGAGGTCACCCTCCGCGGCTGGCTCCACAACCGCCGCTCCTCGGGGAAACTCCACTTCCTCCAGGTCCGCGACGGCACCGGCACCATCCAGTGCGTGGTCTTCAAGGGCAACGTGACGCCCGAGGTCTTCGGCGACGCCGACCACCTCCCCCAGGAGACCTCGGTGGCCGTCACCGGCCTGGTCAAGAAGGAACCCCGCTCCCCCATCGGCTTCGAGATCGACGTGAAGGGGCTGGAGGTGGTGGCCCGCCCGACCCGGGAGTTCCCCATCGGCCACAAGGAGCATGGCGTGGCGTTCCTCATGGAGCAGCGCCACCTCTGGCTGCGCTCCCCGCGCCAGAACGTGATCCTGAGGGTCCGCCACACCGTCGAGAAGGCCATCCGCGACTTCTTCGACTCCCGCGGCTTCACCCTGGTGGACGGGCCGATATTCACTCCTAGTGCGTGTGAGGGGACGAGCTCGCTCTTCGAGGTCCCGTACTTCGACCTGGGCAAGGCCTACCTGACCCAGTCCGGCCAGCTCTACATGGAGGCGGCCGCCATGGCGCTCGGCAAGGTCTACTCCTTCGGGCCGACCTTCCGCGCCGAGAAGTCGAAGACCCGCCGCCACCTCACCGAGTTCTGGATGGTCGAGCCGGAAGTGGCCTTCCTGGATCTCGACGGCGACATGCAGCTCATGGAGGAGTTCGTCTCCTCGGTGGTGCAGACGGCGCTCGCCAGGCACCGCGAGGAGCTGGTCCGGGTGCTCGAGCGCGACGTTTCGAAGCTGGAGAGCGTCAAGCCCCCCTTCCCGCGCATCACCTACACCGAGGCGGTGGAGGTGATCCGCATGGCGCAGCGGGCCCAGCGCGAAGCGGTTCCGCCCGCCGAGGCCGAGAAGCTCCCGCCCATGATGGTCTGGGGCGACGACATCGGCGGCGACGAGGAGACGCTGGTGGCGAGCCGCTACGACCGGCCGGTCATGGTCCACCGCTATCCGTCGCTCATGAAGGCCTTCTACTTCAAGAAGGACCCGCAAGATCCCAACGTCGCGCTGGGATGCGACGTGCTGGCTCCGGAGGGCTACGGCGAGATCATCGGCGGCGGGCAGCGCGAGGACGACCTCGAGACCCTCGAGAAGGCCATCGAGCACCACCAGCTGCCGAGGGAGGCCTTCGAGTGGTACCTCGACCTCCGCCGCTACGGCAGCGTGCCCCACTCCGGCTTCGGCATGGGCGTGGAGCGCTGCGTGGCCTGGATCTGCGGGCTCCACCACGTCCGGGAGACCATCCCGTTCGCCCGCATGACCGAGCGGATCACGCCGTAGTCGGGTCGACCCGCGTCGCCATCCGGGCGACCTCGATCGCGATCCCCAGGTCTCGCGCCACGCCCTCCAGGACGGCCGGGAGCGTGCGGGCGTCGCCGAGCAGGACCTGGCGGGCGAATCCGGCCCCCTCCGCCGCCTCGAGCCAGGCGCTCACCATGGCCGGAACCGGATGGGCAGGAGGCAAGGAGAGGGCCACCGATCGACCCCCGGCCCGGCGCAGCGCCTCGCAGGCGTGCCGGACCGCCAGGGCCGCCGAGCGGGGCGTCGGCTCGTCGAGGCCGAAGAGGAAGACGCGGGTGGCGCGGAGGCGCCCGCCGGTCGGCAGCAGCAGTGCCTCCCCGTGCTCCGGCGTCACCGTGCCAGCCAGGATGGCCCGCGACACGGCCCCGGCGAGGCGCCAGTCGACGAGCGCGGCCAGTCCGGTGAGCGGCCGCTCGGCCCCGACGAAGGCTGCGAGCGAGTCGACCTCGAGCGCATCGAGGGACGAGAGCGACAGGTCGGCCACCTCGACGCGGTGGATCACCGGGCCGGTCCGTCTCCGCGCCGCTCCGCGGGCAAGGCCCCGGCGATGCGGTCGAGCACGCCGTTCACGAAGGAGGCCGAGTTCTCGCTGCCGTACTTCTTGCCGAGCTCGATGGCCTCGTTGATGCAGACCTTCACCGGCACGTCGAGGCGCCAGCGCAGCTCGAACACGGCCAGGCGCAGCACGTTGCGGTCCACCTTGGCCATCCGGTCCATTCGCCAGTTGGTGGACACCTGCTCGATGACCTCGTCGATCTCGCGCCGGTGCTCGGCGACGCCGCGGACCAGTTCCTCTGCCCCGGCCCGCACCTCTCGCTCCACCGGCTCGAAGCTCGGCCAGAAGCGGGCCAGCGCCTCGTCGAGGTCGGTGGCCGCCACGTCGATCTGGTAGAGCGCCTGCAGGGCGCGCTCCCGGGCCTTGGTGCGTCGGGTGTGGGACATGTCCGTCCTATTTCTTCGCGGCGATGGCGCGGAACAGGTTGGCCTGCTCGATGGCGGCCACCGCCGCCTCGGCCCCCTTGTTCCCGCCCTTCACGCCGGCGCGCTCCAGCGCCTGCTCCATGGTGTCGCAGGTGAGGACGCCGAAGCCCACGGCGCACTCGGCCTCCATCGAGACCTGGGCCACGCCCTTCGACACCTCGCTGGCCACGTACTCGAAGTGCGGGGTGCCCCCGCGGATCACCGCGCCGAGCGCCACCGCCGCGTCGTAGCGGTTGCTCCGGGCCACCCGGCGCATCACCGCCGGGATCTCGAAGGTTCCCGGGCATCGGTACACGTCGACCTTGCCCTCCTCCACGCCGTGACGCCGGAGCGAGTCGAGGGCGCCGGCGAGAAGTTGCTCGGTGACCAGCGAGTTGAAGCGAGAGACCACGATCGCGAAGCGCAGACCCTGGCCGACCAGGTTTCCCTCGTGGACGTTCATGTCCTTCCTCCCTTGGCCGCGCGGCGCGCGACCTTTCCCTTCCGGACGCGCTCCGGAGACAGCGTGAGCAGGTGCCCCATCTTGTCCCGCTTGGCGCGCAAGTAGGCGCGGTTCCCCTTTGACGGCGGCGTCTCGATGGGGACTCGTTCCACCACCTCGAGGCCATAGCCTTCCAGCCCGACGATCTTCTTCGGGTTGTTGGTGAGAAGCCGCATCTTGCCCACGCCCAGCTCGCGCAGGATCTGGGCCCCGATGCCGTAGTCGCGCAGGTCGGGCTTGAATCCCAGCCGGACGTTGGCCTCGGCGGTGTCGAGTCCCTGGTCCTGCAGGTTGTAGGCCTTGAGCTTGTTGACGAGCCCGATGCCGCGCCCCTCCTGATCGAGGTAGAGCAGCACGCCCTTGCCGGTGCGGGCGATCTGGCGAAGCGCGGCGTGGAGTTGCTGGCCGCAGTCGCATCGCTGGCTGCCGAACACGTCGCCGGTCAGGCACTTCGAGTGGACGCGGACCAGCACCGGCTCGCCGGGCTTCCAGGCGCCCATGACGAGCGCCACGTGCTGGTTCTTGTCGATGTCGTTCTCGTAGGCCACCGCCGTGAACTTCCCGTACTCGGTGGGCAGCGGGGCCGCCGAGGCCCGGCGCACCAGCGAGTCCTTCATCATCCGGTAGGAGATGAGGTCGGCCACCGAGGCGATGGGCAGGTCGTGCTCCCGGGCGAGCTTCTGCAGCTCGGCCATGCGCGACATCGTGCCGTCGTCGTTCATGACCTCGCAGATGACCGCCGAGGGGTGGAGGCCGGCCAGCCGCGACAGGTCCACCGAGCCCTCGGTCTGGCCGGCGCGCACCAGCACGCCGCCCGGCCGGGCCCTCAGCGGGAAGACGTGACCGGGGCGGACCAGGTCCTCGGGCCTGGCGTCGTCGGCCACGGCGGTGAGGATGGTGTGGGCCCGGTCCTTGGCGCTGATGCCGGTGGAGACGCCGCTGGCCGCCTCGATGGAGACCGTGAAGGCGGTCCCGAAGCTGGAGGCGTTCTGCCCCTCCGGAACCATGAGCGGCAGGTCGAGCGAGCGGACCTTCTCCTCGGTCAGGGCCAGGCAGATGAGGCCGCGGCCGTGCTTGGCCATGAAGTTCACCGCCGCCGGGGTGACCTTCTCGGCGGCGATGCAGAGGTCCCCCTCGTTCTCCCGGTCCTCGTCGTCGACGAGGATGATCATCTTCCCGCGGCGCAGCGCCTCGAGGGCCGCCTCGATCCGCTCCACCGCGTGCTGCGCGTGGCGGATCATGCCTGGCCCCCGCCGTATCCCCAGTCCTTCAACGAACCCTCCGAGATGCCCGGCGCGCCGGCGAACTCCCGCAGCCTTGCGACGTGGCGGGCCACGAGGTCGGCCTCCAGGTTCACCTGGGTCCCGGGCGCCGCGGCGCCGAGGACGGTGCGGGACAAGGTCTCCGGGATGAGCGCCACCTCGAACCGGTCGCGTCCGGCGCGGGCCACGGTGAGGGAGACCCCGTCGATGGCGACCGATCCCTTCTCGGCGAGGAGCGGCGCGATGGCCGCCGGAAGCGACACCGTGAGCCTCGCTCCCTGCCCTTCCGGCACGCGAGCCAGGACCTGCCCGACCGCATCCACGTGCCCCTGGACCAGGTGGCCGCCCAGCCGGTCCGACAGCCGCAGGGCCCTCTCCAGATTCACGCGCGTCCCCTGCCGCCAGGCGCCCAGCGTGGTCCGCGCCAGGGTTTCCGGAACGGCGTCGAAGGAGATGCGCCCGCCGCCCCGCTCGACGATGGTCAGGCAGGCGCCGTTGCAGGCAACGCTCTCGCCAGGCTCGAGCTCGTCGACCGGCAGGCTGCCGGGGCGGATGGTGATGCGCGCGCCTCCAGCCCGCGGCTCGAGCCGCTCGACCACTCCCACGTCGCTGACGAGGCCGGTGAACATCGGGGCGCGATCTTAGTCCACGGGGGAGCTTCGAGCACCTTTCGGCGCCGGCCGGCCGGAGAAGAGGAGGTCGCGCCCCATCCGCCGCATGCGCAGATCGCGCACGGGCAGGGCTTCGGCCATCCGGGCAGGCCCCTCCCCGCCGAGCCAGGGGATTCCCCCGCCGGCGATCTTCGGGGCCACGAAGAGGAGCAGCTGGTCCACCAGACCGGCCTCGAGAAAGGACCGGTTCACCTCGGCGCCCCCCTCCACGAGGAGCGTGGTGACGCCCCGCTCGCCCAGCCGGGAGAGCAGGTCGCGCAGATCCACCCGGCCGCGCTTGGTCCGGCAGCGCAGGTACTCGACGCCGCGGGGCGGCTTCGCCGGCGGCGTCCCGGCCACGTGGGCGACCAGCGTCGCCGCCTCCGACCGCTGGCGGAAGAGCCGGAGCGTCATCGGGAGCTCGAGCCGGGGGTCGAGGACGACGCGGACGGGGTCGCGTCCACGCCCACCGGGCAGCCGGGCGGTGAGGCGCGGGTCGTCGGCGCGGGCGGTCCCGGCGCCCACCAGGACGGCGTCGACGGCGTCGCGCAGCCGGTGAACGTGGGCGCGGGCCTCCGGACCGGTCACCCATCGCGAGTCTCCCGATGCGGTGGCGATGCGCCCGTCGAGCGTGGCCGCCACCTTGAGCGTGACGTGCGGCCGGCCGGTGGTGATGAAGCGGAACCAGGGCTGGTTGAGCGCGTCGCACTCCTCGCGAAGGACCCCTGCCTCGACCTCGACCCCGGCGCGTCGCAGGCGCCGGATGCCGCGGCCGTTCACGCGGGGGTTCGGGTCGCCGGAGCCCGAGAAGACCCGGCGCACCCCGGCCGCGAGGATGGCCAGGCTGCAGGGAGGCGTTCGCCCGAAGTGATCGCAAGGCTCGAGCGTGGTGTAGAGGTCGGCGCCCCGGGCGCTCGCCCCGGCGTCGCGGATCGCGGTCACCTCGGCGTGGGGCGCTCCGGCCTGGACGTGATGGCCGCGGCCGACGACCCGACCCCCCTTCACCAGCAGCGCGCCCACGGCCGGGTTGGGACTGGTGCGGCCGAGTCCGCGCCGGGCCTCCCGCAGCGCGAGCCGCATGTACCGCTCGTGGGCCAGGGTCCCGCTCATTCCTTTCCCTGGAGCCCGAGGACGGCGGCGGTGAACTCGCCCACGTCGCGGAAGTCGCGGTAGACCGAGGCGAAGCGCACGTAGGCCACCGGGTCCTCGGCGCGCAGCATCTCCATCACCAGCTCGCCCACCGCGCTCGAGGGGACCTCGCGCTCGCCGGTTTCCTGAAGTCGCCGCTCCACCCGCGTCGCCATCTCGTCGATGCGCTCCTGCGACACCGGGCGCTTCTGGCAGGCGCGTCGCAGTCCCTCCAGCACCTTGCGCCGGTCGAAGGCCTCGCGCCGCCCGTCCTTCTTCACGAGCGCGGGCAGGCTCTCCTCGATCCGCTCATAGGTGGTGAAGCGCCGCTCGCAGCCCAGGCACTCCCGGCGCCGGCGCGTGGCCTGTCGGTCCTGCGCCTCGCGCGAATCGACGACCCGGTCCTCGAGGTGGCCACAGAAGGGGCAGCGCATTCGTCGAGCTTCTCCCCGGGCCCGCCGCTCAGATCCGGTCGGGGTAGAGGGGGAACTGCCGCGTGAGATCGTGGACCTCGCCCTTCACTCGGGCGAGGACCGCCTCGTCGGCGGGCGCGTCGAGCACCCGGCCGATGAGCGATGCGACCTTGCGCATCTCGCCCGTGCCCATTCCGCGGGTGGTGAGCGCCGGCGTTCCGACCCGGATGCCCGAGGTCACGAACGGCTTCTCCGGGTCCCACGGGATCATGTTCTTGTTGACCGTGATTCCGGCCTTGCCGAGCGCCTCCTCGGCGATCTTGCCGTTCAGCTTCTTGGGGCGCAGGTCCACCAGCATGAGGTGGTTGTCGGTCCCGCCCGAGACGAGTCGCAGACCGGCCGCGACCAGTCCCTCGGCCAGCGCCTTCGCGTTGTCGAGGATCTGCTGCTGGTATCCCCGGAAGGAGGGCTGGAGCGCCTCGTGGAAGGCCACCGCCTTGGCCGCCACCACGTGCTCGAGTGGGCCGCCCTGGATGCCCGGGAAGATCTGGCTGTTCACCGCCTTGCCGTGGGGCTCACGGCAGAGGATGAGGCCGCCGCGCGGACCGCGGAGCGTCTTGTGGGTGGTGCTGGTGACGATGTCGGCGTGCGGCACCGGGTCCGGGTGCAGGCCGACCGCGACCAGGCCGGCGATGTGGGCCATGTCGACCACCATGGCCGCCCCGACCTCTCGCGCGATCTCGGCGAAGCGGTCGAAGTGGAAGAAGCGTGGATAGGCGCTCGCGCCCACCACCAGGATGCGCGGCTTGTGCTCGCGCGCGAGCCTTCGGACCTCGTCCATGTCCACGGTCTCGTCCGACTGGCGGAGCCCGTAGGGGACGATCCGGAAGAGGCGTCCGGAGAAGTTGACCGGCGACCCGTGGGTGAGGTGCCCGCCGAAGTTGAGGCTCATGGCGAGCAGCGTGTCGCCCGGCTGCGCCAGCGCGAAGTACGCGGCCATGTTGGCCTGCGATCCGGAGTGAGGCTGGACGTTGGCGTGCTCGGCGCCGAAGAGCTTCTTGGCGCGGTCGATGGCCAGTTGCTCGACCTGGTCCACCACCTCGCAGCCACCGTAGTAACGCTTGCCCGGGTAGCCCTCGGCGTACTTGTTGGTGAGGGCCGAGCCGGTGGCCTCCAGCACCGCCGGGGAGACGAAGTTCTCGCTGGCGATGAGCTCGAGCCCCTCGGCCTGGCGCCGGGTCTCCTCGCGGACGAGCCGCGCGATCTCGGGATCGGCCTCGGAGAGGCGCTGGGTCGGCATCATGAGGAACGCTCCTGGGGAAGGGCGCTACATACCGCGCAAACGGGTCAGCGGTCGAGGGCCGAGATCTTGTCAACCCGGCGCTGGTGGCGGCCGCCCTCGAAGGCCTGGGCGAGGAAGACGGAGACTATCGCGCCGCCCAGCCCGAGCCCGACCACCCGCTCGCCCATGCAGAGGATGTTGGCGTCGTTGTGGGCGCGGGCCATGCGCGCCTCGAACTCGGTGGTGCAGTGGGCGGCGCGCACGCCCCTCACCTTGTTGGCCGCGATCGACATCCCGATGCCCGTTCCGCAGACCAGGATGCCGAGCCGGGCGCCCCCGGAGGTCACCGCCGCCGCCACGCGCGCGGCGTGGTCCGGGTAGTCGACGCTGTCGGCGGAGAAGGGCCCGAGGTCCTCGACGTCGAACCCGGCCTCCCGGGCCACCCGAACGGCCTCGGCCCTCAGGGCGAGCCCGGCGTGATCGGAACCGAAGACGATCCGGTCGGCCATTGGTCGCCCCTAGACCCGCTTGAATGCCACCACGGCGTTGGTCCCACCGAAGCCAAAGCTGTTCGACAGGACCGCCTCCAGCTTCACCTGGCGCGCCACGTTCGGCACCACGTCGAGCACGCACTCCGGGTCTTGCTCCTCGACGTTCACGGTCGGGGGGACGACGCCAGCCTGGAGGGACTTCACGGCGAACACCGCCTCGGCCCCGCCGGCGGCGCCCAGCATGTGGCCGGTCATCGACTTGGTCGAGGAGACCAACAGCCCGCCGTCGGCCCATGCCCCGAACACCCTTCGAATGGCCTGGCACTCGGCGATGTCACCCTGCGGCGTGGAGGTTCCGTGGGTGTTCACGTACCCCACCTGCTCCGGCCGGAGCCCGGCGTCGGCCAGCGCCATGCGCATGGCCCGCTGACCGCCCTCCCCCTCCGGCGCCGGCGAGGTCACGTGGTTCGCGTCGCAGCTCGCCCCGTACCCGCACAGCTCGGCGTAGATCCGCGCTCCGCGCTTGCGAGCGTGCTCGTACTCCTCGAGGACGAGGATGCCCGCCCCCTCGGCGGCCACGAAGCCGTCCCGCCCCTTGTCGAACGGGCGGCTGGCCTTCTCGGGCGCGTCGTTCCGTTCCGACATGGCCCGCGCCGCGCAGAAGCCGGCCAGGCCGAGCGGCGTGAGGGTGGCCTCGGTGCTGCCGGCGATCATGACGTCGGCCATGCCGCGCTCGATGTAGATCATGGCGTCGCCGACCGAGTGATTGCCGGTGGCGCAGGCCGAGACCGGCGAGAAGTTCGGCCCCTTGAGCCCCCAGCGCAGCGCGATCTGCCCCGGCGCCAGGTTGATGATGATGGCCGGGATGAAGAACGGGCTCACCTTGCGCACGCCGCGCTCCATGAGGGTCTTGTGGGTGTCCTCGATGGTGGCGAGGCCCCCCATCCCGGAGCCGACGATGACGCCGACCCGCTCCGGGTCCTCCTTCGCGAAATCGATGCCGGCGTCCTTCACCGCCATGTCGGTCGCCGCCAGCGCGAACTGGATGAACCGGTCGTTCCGGCGCGCTTCCTTGCGCTCCATGAACTTGTCGGGCTCGAAGCCCTTCACCTCTCCGGCGATGCGGGTGGGATAGGTGGAGGCGTCGTACTGGGTGATCGGGGCAATCCCGCTCTTCCCGGCGACGAGCGCCTGCCAGCTCTCCTCCACCCCGATGCCGACAGGACAGACCAGCCCCAGCCCGGTGACCACCACGCGACGCCTGGACATCCGACCGACCTCCTCTCGCCGAATCGCACGGCGCAAACCCTCCCGCGGCCCTCCGGCCCCGGTGGGGATCCTGGCCGCCCCCCGCCGCCCTACTTCTTGTGGGTGTTGACGTAGTTGATGGCGTCCTGGACGGTCTTGATGTTCTCGGCCTCCTCGTCGGGGATCTCGACCTCGAACTCCTCCTCCATCGCCATCACCAGCTCGACGATGTCGAGCGAGTCGGCGCCCAGGTCCTCGATGAAGCTCGAGGTGCTCTTGATCTCGTCCTCGGCGACCCCGAGCTGCTCGGCGATGATGCCCCGGATCTTCTGCTCCACGTTGCCCGTCGTCATCGATGCTTCCTCCTGTGGTTAGAAACTACATGTGCATGCCGCCGTTGACCCGGAGCACCTCTCCGGTCACGTACGATGCCTGATCGCTGCAGAGCCACGCCACCGCCGCGGCCACATCCTCGGCGCTGCCGAGGCGCCCAAGCGGGATCATCTCCGCCAGCTTCTGCCTGGCGGCCTCCGGCACGGCCGCCGTCATGTCCGTATCGATGTAGCCTGGAGCGACCGCGTTCACCCGCACGTTTCGCGACGCCAGCTCCCGGGCCACCGACTTGGTGAGGCCGATGAGACCCGCCTTGGTGGCTGAATAGGCTGCCTGGCCTGCGTTTCCCATCTCTCCGACCACCGACGTCAGGTTCACGATGACCCCCCCTCTGGCCTTCATCATGGGTCGGGTCGCCGCCCGGATGAGGTGGAAGGCCCCGGTGAGGTTCACGTCGAGCTGCCGCTTCCAGTCCTCGTCCTTGAGCCGCATCACCAGCTGGTCGAGGGCCACGCCGGCGTTGTTCACGAGGATGTGGAGGCCGCCCATCGACTTCACCACCTCGTCCACGGCCCGCGTCACCGCCTCGGCGTCGGCCACGTCGAACTGGAAGAGGCGGGCCTCGGGCGACCCGGCCTCGCGAACCAGCCGGAGCGCCTCCTCGGCCGCGGCCTGGTTCCCGGCGTAGTTGAGCGCCACCCGCGCGCCCCCCCGGGCCAGCGCCACCGCGATGGCCCGCCCGATCCCGCGGGAGGCACCGGTGACGAGCGCGGTCTTGCCCTGGAAGTCGTACATGGTCAGGCTCCCAGTGCGGCGAGGGTCTTGTCGAGGGAGGCCGGGTCGGACACCGAGTGGACCTCGATGCCCTTGTCGATGCGCCGCACCAGGCCACCGAGCACCGTGCCCGGTCCGACCTCGACGACGCGGCCGACGCCCAGACGCGCCAGTTCCTGCACGATCTCGGCCCAGCGCACCGGTGCGGTCACCTGCTCCACGAGCAGGGGAACGATGCGGCCCGTGTCCGAATTTGCCTTGGCCTCGACGTTGGTCAGCACCGGAACCGCTGGCTGGCTCCAGGAAACGGCTCGCAGCACCGATTCGAGCCGCGCCTTCACCGGTTCCATGAGCGCGCAGTGGAAGGGGGCGCTGACCGGGAGCGGCAGCACGCGCTTGGCGCCCGCCTCCTTGAGCTTCGCGCCCGCCTCCGCCACCGCGGCGGATGCACCGGCGATGACGGTCTGGTTGGGCTCGTTGTAGTTGGCCGGCGACACGACCTGGCCGATGGCGGCCTGGACCGACTCGCAGATGGCCCGCACCCGCTCCGGCTCGAGCCCGAGGACCGCCGACATGGCGCCCTGTCCGGCCGGCACGGCCTCCTGCATGAAGGTCCCGCGGGCGCGCACCGCCCGCGCTGCATCGTGGGCGGAGACCGCGCCTGCGGCCACCAGCGCCGAGTACTCGCCCAGCGAGTGGCCGGCCACCAGGTCCGGCTTCACGCCTCGTGAAGCAAGGACCGCTGCGGCCGCCGCCGACACCGTGAGGATGGCGGGCTGGGTGTTGGCGGTGAGCTTCAGCTTCTCGTCCGGCCCCTCGAAGCACAGGGTGGAGAGCTTCTCGCCGAGCGCCGCGTCGACCGCCTCGAAGACCGCGCGCGCCTCCGGAAAGGCGTCGTGCAGGGCCCGGCCCATGCCCGCCGCCTGGGAGCCCTGTCCGGGGAAGATGAATGCGAGCTTCGACAAGGCCGCCTCCTACCAGCGAACGAGCGCGCTACCCCAGGCCATGCCGCCGCCGATGGCCATCATGAGGATCAGGTCGCCCGGCTTGAACCAGCCGGCGCGATTGGCCTCGTCGAGCGTCATGGGAACGCTCGCCGACGAGGTGTTGCCATACTTCTCCAGGTTCATCCAGCACTTCTCGGCGGGAATGCCCAGCCGTTCCAGCGTCGAGTCGAGGATGCGCTTGTTGGCCTGGTGGGCGATGACCCAGTTGACGTCCTTGGGCTGGAGGCCGCTCGAGGCAAGCGCCTCGCGGGACACCTCCTCCAGCGCCCGCACGGCCACCTTGTAGACCTCCCGCCCGTTCATCTTCACCTTGTTGAGCTTCTCGTCGAGCACCTTCTGGCTGAACGGCATTCGCGAGCCGCCCCCCGGCGTGTACAGGATCGGCCAGAGCGAGCCGTCCGTGTGCAGGTGGGTCGAGAGCAGGCCGCGGTTCGGGTCATGAGTGGGGACGAGCACCATGGCGCCGGCGCCGTCGCCGAAGAGGATGCAGGTGTTGCGGTCGGACCAGTCGGTGAGCCCCGTGAGGATCTCCGCGCCCACCACGAGCGCCGCGCGGGAAGCGCCGCTCGCCACGTAGCGGTCGGCGATCGAGAGGGCGAAGAGCGAGCCGGCGCAGGCCGCGGCGACGTCGAAGGCGAAGGCCTGCTTGTTGTGAAGCCCCGCCTGCAGCACCGCGGCCGACGACGGGAACGGGAAGTCGGGGGTGATGGTCCCGACCACGATGAGGTCGATGTCCTCTGGCCGCACCCCGGCCATCTTGAGCGCCTTGTGGGAGGCCTTGAGGGCCAGGTCGCTCGTGGCCTCGCTCTCCGCGGCGACGTGCCGCTCCCGGATGCCGGTGCGGTCGTAGATCCACTCGTCGCTGGTCTGGACCAGGGCCTCCAGATCCTTGTTGGTCATGACCTTCTCCGGCGCGTAGCTGCCGGTCCCGACGATGAGCGATCGCATGGGTGTCTCCATTCTTCTCACGCCTCGGGCGCCCTGCGGCGCCTGGTTCCAGTGTTGACCTCGGCCGCGTCCGTCTCGCCAGCGAGGAGCCCGGCCGCCAGCGCCGCCGCCTCCCCGATCTCGTCGGTGCAACTCGCCCGCGCCACGTCGGCCGCCAGCGCCACCGCGCTTGCGATGGCAAGCCGATCGGAGGCGCCGTGGGCGATGACGACCACGCCCTCCACGCCGAGAAGGGGGGCCCCGCCGATCTCACGCCAGTCCACCCGGTGCCGGATCTCGTCGATGGCGCTCTTCACGAGCGCCGCGCCCCGTCGTGACGGGATCGTCCGGCGAAGGGCATCTCGCATCATCACCGCGAGGGCCTGGGCGGCTCCCTCCATGGTCTTCAAGGCCACGTTGCCGGTGAACCCGTCGGTCACCACCACGTCGATCTCGCCCCGGAGCAGGTCGCGCCCCTCGCAGTAGCCCTCGAATCGGAGCTCCGAGCGCCCCAGCGCCGCGGCCGCAGCCCGGGTCACCGCCGTGCCCTTGGAAGCCTCCTCGCCGTTCGACAGGAGCGCCACCCGCGGCCTCGCCACCCCCAGCACGCGGCGGGAGTAGACCTCGCCCATGAGGGCGAACTGAACCAGGTGGACGGGCCGGCAGTCGACGTTTGCGCCGGAGTCGAGCATCACCGGCCGCCCCTTGACGGCGGGGAGCAGCGACAGGATGGGGGGACGCTGCACGTCGCCGGCGCGCCCGAGCACCATCATGGCCCCGGCCATCACCGCGCCGCTGTTTCCAGCGCTGACGAGGGCCGACGCCTCGCCGTCGCGGACCAGCTCCAGCGCGACCCGGATCGAGTTGGCCTTCTTCCGGCGCATGGCCTGCCCCGGGTGCTCGTCCATCCCGACGGTCTCGGGCGCGTGGCGAACCTGGACCGGCAAGTCCCGGCTTGCGCGCTGCCGATCCAGCTCGGCGCGCACCCGCTCCTCGGGGCCGACCAGGAGGATGGCCTGCCCCTTGCGCGCTGCGTCAATCGCGCCCTGAACGATGGCGCCCGGGGCGTTGTCGCCCCCCATGGCATCTACCGCGACGGGTGCGATGCCCGGGGCCATCCGGCTCTACGCGCCCTCG
>Ga0315273_10001934_pt1 | contig 24070 bp, 14 predicted proteins | sample YL17G02_0_MG_FD_205753 | JGI IMG/M metagenome (GOLD analysis project Ga0315273, IMG submission 205753) | Sediment microbial communities from Yellowstone Lake, YNP, Wyoming, USA - YL17G02_0 | ecosystem: Environmental > Aquatic > Freshwater > Lake > Sediment | place: USA: Wyoming | collected...
GCGAGTTCCCGAAGCTGCCCGGCACGGGCGGGCTCTACACTGACGAGGAACGCACCCAGCTGGCCGAGCTGGGCCTGCCGCTCGCTAACCGGGAACTTGCCTTACGCCGCGAGGCCGCGCTCTGGCGTGCCGTGACTGCCGGCCCCGCAGTTACCATCACCTACCGTACCGCCGATGCTAACGGCGTCCCGCTGTTGCCGTCGCTGATGGTGCCCGAACATGACGACTCCACCGCCATTCCGCGGACGCAGTTCACCTGGAGCCAGCCCTTTACACCCCACCACGCCGACCGACTGGCCATCGCTCGGCTCCCCGAAGTGATGGCCACCTCAGGAACCCTCCGCCTCTCCGCCCCTCTGCCTCTCCGCCTTGCAATCCTCCGCGCTTTCGCCGAGTCGCGGCGCATACCCAGCGCGGATGGCACTCAGCCCGCGGGAGAGCTGAGCGCGTGGAACGGCCTGATCCGCGACCCTGCGGTGCTGGAGAAGCTGGCCACGCGGTTTGGAGCTGAGCGACCTTGGTCGCCGAGTGGGCTCGAGACCTACGCCCAGAATCCGTTCGTCTTCCTGCTCGAGCGGGTGCTCTACCTGGAGGAGAAGTTCGAGGCCGAGGAGGATGCCACCGCGATGATGCGGGGCTCGGTGATCCACTCGATTCTGCAGCGCTTCCATGAGCAGCACAAAGGCGGGTATCCGGCGGAGGTGACCGGTGACGTCGCCACGCTCTTCGATCAGGTTGCTGACCAGGTCTTCGCCGAGTACGAAGCCGCCGGCGAGTGGCTTGGCGTCGAGGCGATGTGGCGGGCTCGGCGCGAGGAGATCCGCGCCACGGTCCGTGCCTTCCTCGAGTGGGAACTGCCGCAGCTGGGTCCGTGGACCCCGAAGCACCTGGAGCATTCCTTCGGCATGGACGGCGAAGAGCCGGCGGTGATCAGCGGCACCGACCTGACCGGCGCCGCCGCGACGATGCTGCTCCGCGGCCGGATTGACCGGGTGGACGCGCGGCAGGCGTTCGGCGAAGAGCACCGGGTGGTGGACTACAAGTCGGCCACGCTTCCGGAGAAGAAGCGCTATGAGGACGGCGCCGCCCTGCAGGGACCGCTCTACCTGGCCGCGATTGCGCATGGAGGGATGAATCCGGTCGAGGCGGTCTACTACTCGATCAAGCACCGGAAGGCCGGCGGCGGCGTGGCATGGGACTCCGACGAGGCACGGACCGCCATCCGGATCGCGCTCTCCATTCCAGGCCGAGTGCGAGCCGGGCTGTTCGAGCCGGCGGCGGCGATGTCGCTGAAGGAGTGGGTCAGCTACTGGCCCGGCGGGCTCGGCCTGTGGCGCGCCCACGGCGTCCTGACGGAGAAGCGGTTCGGATGAGCGCGCCGATCCGCACCCGGGAGCAGGCCGCGGCGATCACCGCCACCGATCACGTCCTCCTGGCCGCCAACGCCGGCACCGGCAAGACGACCACGGTCATCGCCAAGATCCTCTGGCACCTCGGGTTCGATGCCGGAGTGGACGAGGCCGGCCAGCTGATTCCGCCCTGTCCGCCCGAGCACCGCGCCACGCTCGACCAGGTCTGCGCCATCACCTTCACCGAGAAGGCGGCCTACGACCTGAAGCGGAAGCTCCGCGACGCCATCCGCAGCCTGGCGCCGGAACTGCTCTGGGAGATCGATCGCGCTTCGGTGGGGACCATCCACGGCTTCTGCGGCGACATCCTCCGGGAGCATGCACTCCGGTTCGGGGTGGACCCGGGGTTCGAGGTGCTGGACGAGCGCGAGGCGATGCTGGAGCAGCTGGCGATCGCGAGGGACGTGGTGCTCCGCGCGCTGGAGCGGAACGACCTTGGCGCCACCGCGCTGGTGCAGGCCTACCCGCTGGATGGCTATGGCTATCAGGCCGACAAGAGCAGTTCGGTGCGGTATGTGTTGCAGATGATGCGCGACCTCCGCTGGCACGGGCACCGCTACGCCAACTGGACCAGGGGCGACGGGCTCGACCGGAAGGCGCTCCGCGCGCTGGTGACCGGCTGGGACGCCGCGGACGACAAGCCGCTCGATCATTGCGACACGCTCTACCGGCTGGGGCGCGAAACGCTCGACCTGTGGCAGATCTGGCTCGGCGCCGAGAATGCGCGGGACTTCGATGCCCTGGTGCTGGACGCACGCGACCGACTGATGCGACCGGAATCGGGCGCGGCGCTGGCGGCGCTCCGGAGGCGGTACCGGCTCTTCATCATCGACGAGTTCCAGGACACCGACGGGGCCCAGCGCGACATCGCCTTTGTCATTGCGAGCGTAGCGAAGCAATCCCCTGTCATTGCGAGCGGCGCGCCCTTTGTCATTGCGAGCGGCTCCCCCGTCATTGCGAGCGCAGCGAAGCAATCTGGCCCCCAACTCTTTCTGGTCGGCGACCCGAAGCAGAGCATCTACGGCTTCCGGGGTGCGGACATCTCGGTCTGGAACGAAGTGGTGGCGGCACTAGGCGAGCCGCTGGGCCTGACCCGGAACTTCCGGAGCGACCCGGCGCTGGTGGGCTACGTGAACCGGGCCTGCGCCAGTGTGATGACGGAGACCGCCAAGCTGGTAGGGAAGGCGGTTCCGGAGAGCCGGATCGAATACCGGGAGCTGGTACCGGGACGGGCGACAGTGGGAACGGGTGGGCTGGAATGGCTGGTCTCGGGCGGCAAGGCCGAGGAGCGGCGTGAGCTGGAAGCGGCCATGGTGGCGGCGCGGATCCTCGAGCTGCAGGGGACCACCATCGTGGACCCCGACACCAACCTGCCGCGGCCCTGCGGCTACCGCGACGTGGCGGTACTGTTCCGGAACCGGACCGGGATGGAGCACTTCACCGAGGCGCTGGCCCGGTACGGGGTACCCTTCTACCAGGCGGGCGACGCCGGGCTGGCCGGGCGGCTCGAGGTGCTGGATGTACTGACGCTGCTCCGGCTGGTGGCCAATCCGCTCGACGACTTCACCGCTTTCACGTGGCTCCGGAGCCCGTGGGTTGCACTCCGGGACGAGGTCCTGGTCCGGATTCGCCTGGAGGGCAAAGCGGGCGAGCCGCTGGTAGAGCAGGCGCGAGCGTTCCTGGCCAAGGGCGAGTGGTTCGAGGCGGAGGAACACGCAGAGATCGCGTCGCTGGAGCGGGAGGGGCTGGGGCAGTCACTCGACCTGCTCGATGAGCTGGTGACGCTCCGGAGCAGAGTCCCGATTGACGACCTGGTGCGGCTGGCGCTGGAGCGGAGCGGCTATCCGCTCCACTTGATGCTGCTGCCCAAGCCGGAGCCCCGCCTGGCCAACCTGCAGCGGTTCCTGCGGCTGCTCGAGGGCTATGGCGACCACACGGTGGGCACCTTCCTGGAGCTGTGGGAGCGGTGGGAGGACCACGACCTGGGCGTGCCGCAGGCGCCGCTCTACGCCAAGGGCGACGACGTGGTGACGGTCAGCACGGTGCACGCGGCCAAGGGGCTGGAGTGGCCGGTGGTGTTCCTGGTGGATCTGGAGGGCGGGCTCCGGGACAAGAGCACCGGCCATCTCTGGAGCGACCGGAAACTTGGACCGGTTCTGGCGCCGAAGCAGGACGACCGGGGCGCCCGGACGGATGCGTTGTGCGCACGGTCAAAGGCGGAGGAAGCGGCCGAGGAGTCGCGGGTCTTCTACGTGGCGGCTACACGGGCGCGCGACCGGCTGATCCTGGCGGGACCGGTGGTGAAGCCAAAGGGGCTGGCGGAGTGGGCGGGGCGGGGATTGAATGACGACTTCACCAAGACCAAGGCGGTGCCCACGGTCCTAGTGCCGGAGGGTGCACCAGAGCCGGCGCTCCAGTGGCTGGGGTTGGTGCAGGGTGATGGGGTGGCACCCCCATTGGTGGGGGCGATTCGGGTCCGGCGGCTCAAGCCGCAGCGAAGTGCGACCGAGCTGATGACGTACTGCCGGAGCCCCGCTGAGTGGCGGCAGCGGTACGAATACGGGGTGCTGCCGTCCTGGGATTGGGTGGGCGGCGATTCAGTCATTGCTAGCGACTCGGCTGTCATTGCGAGCGGCTCAGCCGCCGACGGTGTCATTGCGAGCGGCGAAGCCGCGAGGCAATCTGAGGTCATTGCGAGCGAAGCGAAGCAATCTCGCTTGTCGCCCCGCCTCCGCGGTCAGCTCATCCACAGCGTTCTGGAACGGATCCGGGACGAGGAGGAGTTGGCCGAGCTGCTCGACGTTGTGGTAGGAACGCTGGATGCGCCGGAACTGGAGGAAGTACTGGCGCCGGGGAGCCGGGTACGGGAGCAACTGGAGGCTGAGATCCGTGGTGTGGTGGCGAGCCCGGAGTGGCGGTGGTATGTGGAGGGGCCGCACTGGCGGGAGCTCAGGTTCGTGGACCTACGGAGCCCAGCGCGGTGGCATGTGGGTGCGTTCGACCTCTACCGACTGGGCGAGCAGGACCTGATCGTGGATTTCAAGACACAGGACGTGACGCCGGAAGAAGCGACGGCCTTGATAGAAGGGTACCACGTCCAGGCCCGGCTGTACCAAGCTGTCGTAGAAAGATTGCGGCGGCCGGCAGAGGTTGACTTCCATTTCACGAGGACTAACCTGAGAATCGCGCCGCGTTCAACCATCCACGAAGGCTGATAACGCGACACGGCCGTGGGCAAACCAGCCCACGTCCTGGCGCCCCGTGCAAGACCATAACGAAAAGGACAGAATGAAGAACTTCGCCTTTCGCACTGAGAGCAGCGAGGTACTGCTGCCGGATACCGAGAAAGCGTACGACATCTTCGCCCGCCTAGGGTACAAGATCCCAGACGCGATAGCTGACTTGGTTGACAACTCCGTTGATGCGGAAGCCGCCAACGTTCACATCCGTTTTGGAAGGACAGCTGCCGGTATTCACAGCGTCGTGATCGCGGACGATGGGCGTGGAATGAGCGAAGCCGAATTGCGGGAGGCAATGCGGTTTGGTTCGCGTATACCACGTTCGGGGCGGCAGCTCGGCAAGTATGGAATCGGTCTGAAGTCGGCGTCTCTCAGTCAGGCCCGGACCGTGACGGTTTTGACTCGCCAAGGCAGGACGACGAACGGCCGTCGCTGGACAGAGGAGAAGGCGAAGGCTGGATGGAATTGTGAGATTCTGAAGGCATCTGACGTTCGGACTGCTTTCGCCTCTCCGATCGGTGCAGTTGAGACAGCGAAGTCTGGCACCATCATTATCTGGGAGCGGCTGACCCACCTCCAGACGCTTCCAGCCAACGTCGATACCGTATTGGCCCGTGCAACAGCCGAGCTGCAAATTGAACTTGGGATACGCTTCCACCGCTTCCTCGAGAAACAACTACTTACCATCGGGGTTGACCAACAGTATGGCCCTGAAGAGCCGACCGGAGTCTGTGTTCACGTAACACCGCTCAACCCCTTTGGCTACGAACACTCCGGACATCCAGACTACCCGGCTCGTCTGCGGTTCAACCTGGAGGAGACAGCCGTGGTGGCGGAGTGCCACATTTGGCCTCCACAATCCCATGCTCTAGGCTACCGCCTGGGTGGAGGGAAGGTCGCCCTTCGGCAAGGCTTCTACTTCTATCGCAATAATCGAGTAATCCAAGCTGGGGGATGGAACGGGGTAAGGGGGGACGACGGGGAGCCCCACCTGTCGCTTGCACGCGTCAAGATCGACCTGCCTTCAGAACTCGATTCTATGTTCAAGCTGGATGTGACGAAGAGCCGTCTCGATCCATCCCCGCAGTTCATTAGCACATTGCGCGGCGTCACCGTCTCGAACGGAATCACTTTCGACAGATACCTTAGCAGTGCCGAGGCCGCTTACAGGAGACAAAAGAAGAAAGAGGCCGCCAAGTTCGCGCGGGTGCCGGGTTCCGGGTTCTCCAAGAAGGCACAAAAAGCCATAGCTACTATCCTCGCAGAGCCCGGCGCTGGACGTCCCAAGAAGGTGGCGTTCAAGTGGGCACTGATCGATCCAGACGAAATTGTGCGCGTCGACGCCGAGAACGATGTGCTCTTTCTTAACTCTCGATACCGGCCGGATCTCTCAGAGGGCAATAGAAACGATGCTCCCGTGCTAAAACTGGCTCTGCTATTGCTTCTGCAGAAGGAACTCGACAAGTCCTTTGCCACGGCCAAATCCATAGAGTGGTTGCAGCGCGTCAATCAAGCCCTGCTTGCCTCAATGAAAGCCTGACGTCGTGGAGACTCTGACATGGGGAGCCGTTCGAGACCATCTCGACGTGGGAACGCCTTGGCTTCTTTCTATAGGTGGTACCCGAGGCGTTCGACTCGGATGGGATCAGTCGTCAGGGCGGCTGTTTGTGCGCCTCCCTGCGCCGCATGGGACGACAGTTCCCCCGAACACCTTGGCGGAACTAGACGTCCAGGTGCGCACCGACAAGACAGAGCCCGTCTTGGAGGTGTCCACAACGGAGAGTCGCCTCTACAGAGAGTTTCACCGGTTCGCCGGTCTACTCTGTGAGGACTTCGAGGATCCTAAGCAGACACCGTTTGGGGCTTTCAACGCCGCACTTGCTCGTTGGAAGGAATTCACGGCAACGAGGCAGCGTCTAACGGAGGAGCAGCAGCTTGGCCTGTTCGGGGAACTGCTCACTCTTGAGGGTGTGGTGAAGGTGGAAGGAGCCAGCGCGATCAGCGCGTGGACGGGCCGTGACCCTCAAATGCCGGGACGACATGACTTCCGGATTGGACTCCTTGACCTCGAGGTCAAGACGACTCGGCTTTCCCGGCGGCGGCACATGATTCATGGCTTGGGCCAGCTTCGGCCCGCCAATGGGCACAAGCTCTTCATCTTATCTATTCGGCTCGAGGCTGCCGGTGCCCATTCCGGAAGGAGCCTTGCGGAACAGACAACGGCCGTTCGCTCAAGGTTGGGGGTCGCGGCGGATGTAAGGCACGTGTTCGAGGCCAAGCTTGCCTCGGCGGGCTATCGGGACAGTGACGATCCTCTCTATTCGGCTCGGTTCATCTTGGCCGACCCACCTCGGCTGATCCCCGTTGACCGCGGGTGCCCGCAGATAGTCGCCCCCATGATCAGCGACAGGATACCAGAGGATGTAGCCGGGCGGATCGACGAAGTCTCATACCGTGTAGACCTTGAAGGACTCGGTGTGGCCCAGGGGACCGATGAGTACAAGCTACTGTTGGGTGACTGGAGCGTGGATTTCACATGAGCCCAAACGCGACGTTCCTTGCGCGTGCGGTGGAGCACTCACTGGAGACCCTCCGGAAGACGGCGCCCTATAGTCTCGAAGCCACGATGGCGTTCATCGCGAACACCGACGGGACGGAGTTGCCTCCCGACGCGCTTCGTCAGATCGTGGCGCATCTGAGGACTTGCGGGCCAAACGACCGCATCCTTCACGTACTCACAATCGCGCTTCAGTCGTGGGATCACCAGACTGCAGCTCCTTGGGCCAAGGGGACTTTGCCGCATTCTGAGCCGAGAAGGCGGGTCATTCTTGAGCTTCTCGCTTTTCAACAATCTGATCAAGCAATCATCAATGAACGGGTGTTGCGGTTCTCCGAGTCGGATCTACCTATTATCGTCGCTGAGCACCATGAGCCTTGGTATGCCGAGCGCAAGACGGACGTGCGGGACTTCTATTGGGACCACTACAGTAATCAGCTGGTACCGCCGACAGGCACCTGGTCGACCCATTCAGTCGGCGTTCTGGCCGCCAGCACCGAGGACGTAATCGCACGACTCTCTGACCCGACGAGGCGTGAGATCTACCCTGTCAAGGGCCTGGTGATGGGGTACGTTCAAAGCGGCAAGACTTCCCATTTCAGCGGTTTGATCACTAAGGCTGCGGACGCGGGGTACAGGCTGATCATCGTCCTTGCCGGGACCCTCGACATTCTGAGGCGACAAACACAGCGTCGCATCGACAAGGAGATCGTCGGGAAAGAGATCCTTGGCACTGACGAGTACGGCAGCGACGCCGACTGGGACGCGTTCGTATCCCATGGCGGGCGCCCAAATCATGTGGGTGCATTCGATTGGGAGCGCCTCACCAATCGGGAAGACGACTACCACACGCTGAGGAGGCACCTAAGCCTTCTTGAATTCGCGGCAACGGACAGAACGAAGCCGTTCAACCACCCGGAGAATCTACGTTCTGCCCCAGCGAAACTCGCAGTATTGAAAAAGGTGCCCGCTCGCATCAACCAACTGTGCGACGACTTGGAGGACTTGAAGGAACTTCGCAGTGCTCTAGAGCATGTGCCAACCCTCGTTATCGATGACGAGTCTGATCAGGCATCGATCAATACTATTGACCAGAGAAAGCCTGGGAAAGCTGGGCAACGGAGGAGCACCAACAAAGCCATCGGCAGGCTATTGTCGCTGCTGCCGCGGGCGCAGTATGTAGGGTACACCGCGACCCCCTTTGCCAACGTCTTTATCGACCCAAACGATGCTGAAGACTTGTTTCCGAAGGATTTCATCGTGAGCCTGCCGCGCCCAGCAGGCTACATGGGGGTCTCCGACTTCTTCGATTTGGAGGATGCCTTCGACAAAGGGGATTTTCGCGGTAACAAGAATGCTTTCGTGCGATTCGTCGAAGGCGAAGATGATAGTCGCGAGAACCTACCCAAAGCGATAGACTCATTCATCATCTCGGGTGCAATCAAGCTATACAGAGAAAACCAGGACCGCCAGCGGTACCGCTTTCGCCATCACACGATGCTAATACATCACTCTGCCACACGCGTTGTGCACGATGCGGATCGGGAGCTTGTCGAGAAGGTCTTCGCGCACGGGGCACGGTATCAACGACAGGAGGGGTTCGGTGGACTCCGAGCGCTTTTCACAAGCGACTTTCTCCCGGTGTCAAAGGTACGTGCGCTTGATGAGCCCTTTCCCCCTTCATTCGAGGAACTCCTGCCGTTCATCACGACATGCATTACGAAGATCTGTGCAGGCAAGTCAGTACGAGTGGTAAACGGTGAAGACAAGAACCGCGACGACACACCTGATTTCGACCAAGTGCCAGTGTGGGCGATCCTCATCGGAGGGGCCAAGCTGTCAAGAGGCTACACAGTCGAAGGCCTCACTGTGTCGTACTACCGGCGGCCTACAGGTGCCGGCGACACGCTAATGCAGATGGGACGATGGTTTGGCTTTCGCCCAGGTTATCGCGACCTCGTCAGGCTGTTCATCGGACACAAGGAAAAGAAGGGAAAGGTCGTGGTGAATCTATACGAGGCGTTTGAAGCTGTGTGTCGTGACGAGGAGGCCCTCCGAGCAGACCTGAGCAAGTATTCCGTGGAGGGCATCCTTCCGCGGCAGGTGCCACCCCTTGTGCGACAACATCTTCCCAGTCTCCCGCCGACATTGCGCAACATGTTCAATGCGCAGATACTGTCGACTGACTTTGCCGGTGATTGGACGGAAAAGACATCCGCGCCAATCAAGAGGGAGCACATGTCGGCGAACATGAATGCGGCGAACAAGCTCTTGGGGGTGTCAGCGCTGAGTCCTGCGGAGAGGATCAGTTTCGTGAACGCTGCCGGAAAGATCCGTAACTTCGAGACCGTGAGCGGCTACTGCTCTGGAAGTGAAGTTCTTGCCTTCCTCCGGCAGTATGTGTGGGCTGACGGAAAGAAGTCCGTCTCACTCGAGATGAAGTACATCGCCAGCGCCCTAGAGAGCGGAAAACTGGGCAAATGGCTGGTCTTCCTTCCCCAGGTCAGATCCAACCGCAGGCACGAGGTCGAGTCAGGGAAAGTTCACAAACTGTCTGTCATAGAAAGGGCGCGTGTGTCGGAAAGTCGCTTTGGTGTCTACTCGGAGCCCCGTCACAGGGAGGCGGCGGCCTACCTAGCGGGGCGACTCGTTCTCGCCAAGGCAAACGCGCCACTCGTGGCAAAGGGGAATCAAGAACTCCCAGTGCTGGTCCTGTACTTTGTGGAGGAGGTCGGGAAGACGAAGGGCGAACTGTCAGTTGGCTTCGGGATTCAGTATCCCGGCGAGAAGAAGGAAACGGCAACCGTATGGGGTGTGAGGGATCCAACGCAGCTAGCCGCGGTCGTTGTGCGTAAGCGCTAGGTCGCGAGCCCGTGCAAACACTTCGGCCATTCTGCGCGCTGGCCTAGAGGCTCGGAAGAAGAGGTATTCCTGCTTGGGGTCCGCAGTTATGACGTACAAATCACGACGGGTTTGCCGTACCCCATGCGAGGCTTGGCACATGATTTTCTTGACCCGCCCTACCCTTGCGGGGTTCGCCATGATGTCGTAATGTCCTCTCCATGTCCCTCCGAACAAAACCCGTCCCACGAACCGGCCACGCTCTCCGTCGCCTCCGGGAATCCTTGGGGATTACCCGTGTGGAACTGGCGGATGCGGCCGGCTACACGACCCGTACCATCGCACGATGGGAGTCGGGCCAAGCCCACGTCCGCGAGGCGGTCTTCCAATACCTGATAGGGCTCACCCCCAAGGGAGTCGATCCGGCGCAATCCGGGTTCTCCTTTATTGACCTCTTCGCGGGGATCGGAGGATTTCGGCTCGGCTTCGAGCCTGCTGGTGGGCACTGCGTTTTTACGTCAGAGTGGGACAGGTACGCCCAGACCACCTACCGAGCGAACTTTGGGGATCATGAGATCCATGGTGACATCACGAGAATCCCCGCCGAAGCAGTGCCGGACCATGATCTTCTACTCGCCGGCTTTCCCTGCCAACCGTTCTCGATCGCCGGCGTGTCCAAGAAGAACTCGCTCGGCCGGAAGCATGGTTTCGAGTGTAACACACAGGGGACACTATTCTTCGATATCGAACGGATTCTCACAGCGAAGCAGCCCAAGGCCTTCGTGCTGGAGAACGTGAAGAATCTCGCTTCCCATGATGGCGGCCGGACCTTCGAGGTCATCCGCCGCACGCTTTCTGACAAGCTGGGCTACCGAATCGCCTGGAAAGTTCTTGATGCGAGGCGGTTCCTGCCGCAGCACCGCGAGCGGGTGTTCATCGTGGGCGTCCGACCTGACCTGAAGGCTCAGTTCGACTGGGCCGATGTCGATCTCCCTCCAGTCGAGAGCGGTCCGACCCTTAGGTCCATACTCCACCCAGAAGACGGCTCGGAGTTCGTCGAGACCAGGTTCGTAGACGAGGACGGGCTGGTGCATGCCAAGTACGTGCTGACACCGAAACTCTGGGAGTATCTGCAAGGTTACGCCAAGAAGCACCAAGCGCAGGGCAACGGCTTCGGCTTCGGGATTGTCGGCCCTGCTGATGTTGCCCGGACTTTGTCCGCACGGTACTACAAGGACGGTTCGGAGATCCTGATCCGTCGCGCGGCGGGCCCACCGCGACGGCTTACCCCGCGGGAGTGCGCCCGCCTCATGGGCTTCGACAGCCCGGGACGCCGCACGTTTCGCATCCCAGTGTCTGACACCCAAGCCTATAAACAGTTCGGCAATTCGGTCGCGGTGCCCGTTGTGGAGGCGATAGCGAGAGCCCTAGTGCCGTACCTCCGCGGGGAACGATATGGGACCTACCTTCAGCAGGACTTGTCCCTTGATGCGGCCTGATAGTGGCGGACATCATGAATCGGGCTACCCGGAGCCGCGTGATGTCGCGAATTCGAAGTCGCAATACTGTACCGGAACGGGAAGTGCGATCCCACCTTCATCGTGCTGGGCTCCGGTTCCGCCTGCACGCAGCCGGTCTCCCCGGACGCCCTGATCTGGTTCTTCCGAGATGGCGCGTTGTGGTTTTCGTACATGGGTGTTTCTGGCACCGTCACCCAGGGTGTCCAATGGCCTATACACCGAAGAGCAACCGCAGGTTCTGGGCGGTGAAATTTGCGTCTAATGTACGTCGTGATCGGCTGCAGTCAGCCCGTCTTCGACGGGCGGGGTGGCGCGTGCTGACGGTCTGGGAATGTCGGCTTACAAAGAGCGTGCTCGACGGGCTCGTGCGCAGAATCCGCAATGCCTGATGCGGCGGCGGATGTCCAGGAACTCGAGCGGTGGCTACTCGAGGTGTCGGAGCCGGACTGGCTCTGGCAGGTCAAGTATCTCTCAGCAAACGACACGTACGCTAAGCCGAATGTTCATCAGGGCGGTCCGCATGTCACAAAAGCCCTGCTTGCAACCGCGTTTCCTGCTCTAACGCTTCGGGCAGACCACGAGCGAAATCCTGACCTGTCCCTGCCGGCTTTCATCGACTCGCACGCGCTGTCCGCTGACCTTCGCCTCGTCTGGTACAACTCCCGAAGACTGGAGCAGCGACTCAATGGGCGGGACGAAGCACGATTGACCCAGTGGGGCGGGCGGGACTCTCCGCTGGTGGAACCAGATGCGACAGGTTCCCTAACGATCTTTGCCTTCCGGCTCCGTTCAGACACGGACGCTGATGCCCTTCGGATCTGGCGCTGCCGGTCCCAAGCGGAAGAAGACCTGATTGTTGACCGTGTAGGTGATGTGGAGCCGGGTCGGGGGAGGCTCATAAGCCCAGGTGGGCGCGAACACGGGGGCGAAGATGCGGGTGTCTGTGCATTGACCGATGCGCAGATTCCGGTGGACTGGAGGGCGGCGTTCCCCGCCGGTGAACAGATCGTGGACTGGGTGGTGGGAAAGCTACCGCTGCGCGGTAAGCCGATCGACGACCGACTTACCGCCCGCCGTGACTGCGAATATGCCCTTTTCCGCTCAGTTGAGCGATTCCACGCTCTTCCGAGAATCACGGAAGGGTTCGCCTCGGTTGATGCCTTCATCGAGTACGCCAACACCATCCTTAACCGGCGGAAATCCCGCAGCGGCCGTTCGCTGGAACTGCATGCAAGGACGATCTTCCTTGAGGAAGATGTGGCCCACACATGGGCCCCTCACACTGAAGAGAAACGCACCCCGGATTTCATCTTCCCGTCGATCGAAGCCTATCATGACATGGCACGACCAGCTGAAAGTCTGCGAATGCTCGCTGCAAAGACGACCTGCAAGGATCGCTGGCGGCAGATCCTGAACGAGGCAGTACGGATCGACACGAAGCACCTCCTAACGCTTCAAGAGGGTGTTTCTGCTGCCCAGCATCGCGAGATGCGGGAACACGGAGTGCAGCTGGTTGTCCCGCGGTCGCTGGTACCCTCCTATCCGGAAGAGGTGATTCCTTTCCTGGTCTCATTCGAACAGTTCGTTGCAGAGGTCAAAGAGGTCTGCGTACCGTAGGATGCGGCGAGAACCTGACGGCCCTACTTCATCCTCGATATCGACTTGTGCTGCCAGTTTGGCGGCGGCGCAGGAGATCGAGGCGGTCCAGACCGAACAGAAGGCACTGCAGGCGTGAACGTAACCCACGCGGTTACTCCTCTTTGCGTAGGGGAAGGCCATGGGGTATGACGCCGTCCAGTTGTGAAGGGATAGTATCGCACGGCGTATTCATTCAGGCTTCATTGCGTGAGGTGTCCGGTTGTCGGATGCGAGGTGCCTGGGCGGCAAGAGGTCTGTGGATCTACTCAAAGGGGACGATCGCACTCAGTAACGTCCCACCCCGCAAACCGCGCCAAGCTGTCTTGCTGTTCTACCCCGTGCAGACAGCGGAAGAGCACAAAGCGGGATGGCCCGCCAGTGTCGGTTTCGCGCCCTGGCTGCCCGCCAACGACGTTCCGCCGAAACTCGGCTACAAAGTCCTTGACCGCAGGCACGCGGCTGCGGTGGTCATCGACACACCGGGTGACTCAGGGAAACGGCGGTAGGAACCAGGGGGCGCGACAGCTATCGACATCTGAGGAAACCAGAAGCGCTCCTTGGCCTCTGTACTAGCGTCGCGCCGGTGTGGTGAGAATAGAGGACCTTGGATCGAGTGTGGTACCACTCCGCACCACAAGCAGACCCACATCAACAGAGCACCTCGCGACCGGCCGCGCTGTATCTGGCGTCAGCGAGCTACTCGTCCCGGCTCGGCCAGCTCGGCCGAAATGCTATTGAGGGTTCCCCCAGCGTTCCGACGACCAAGCCCCGGTCGAGAAGGCGATTGCCGAACTCGCATGACGTTTCGGATACCAGCGCGCAGCAGTGGCACGCGGCCAGATTCGCGCTATCGGTACCCTGTCCATCGCTCTCGATACACACGGGGTCACTCGAACACCAGGCAGAGTTGCGAATGGCCTCAGCGATCGTATTCTCCAGACGCCCTGCCTCACCTTGGCGTACCAACCCGCCCATCGTACCTTCGGAATCGCCGGATGCAGTGTATATGAGGATACCTTGCATGCTGCCGTCTGGCCCGGCTTCGGACTCGTAGATCCGCTCTCGCAACGCGGCGCCGCCGTAACCACAATCGAAGCTCAGCTGGCGGATGAGCAGATGCGCGAACGTGTGGAGAACGATGAGTCGCGCGGTGACTTCCGTTTCCTGCAGCCCGCGATCAACGCGCGTCCTGTTGTACGCGCGCGCGAGTTGGGCTGCCCGCTTTTTGACGGGCTCCTTCGCGACCCAATGCTCCAATGCGTCAGTGCGGAACTCCAGAAAGATACCTTCTCCGTTGACTGTAATCGCGGGAAGCCATGCTATGCCTGGGCGACTGATGGGTTGAATACGGTTGGCGGTGACTGGTTGATCAGGGGACCCTGGGAGGAGCCGCGTAAACCCAGCGAGTACTCTCGTTTCCCGGAGCTTCCTAATCAGACCCACGCCAGCAAGGACTGACTGCGCTTCGATGGCGTATTCTCCCGCGTCGCGCCAGTCGACAACCAGTTCGGTTCCACGTCCGCCGAGTCCACTCTTGATCGCCAGATACTCCTGCCTGCGGTACTCTACCTCCGACATCGCTGTCGCGGCCACTCCCGCGCCGTCGACCTTTCGCTGTGCGGCCTCGAGCAGGTGCTGTGGATCGACCCGCCGCCAGCTGGCGATCAGCTGTGCTCTGACGGGCATGATGCGGCCGTCTTCCAGGCCGTCGGAAAGCTGATTCCACAGGATGGGATCGTCGAGGATGGCCCGAATTGGTTCGTCAACATCACCCGCGAGCGGCAGGTAGATGGAACTGAACGTTACAGGGAAGTGGACATTTGAGGCGCCTCGTTGCAGGACGCGCAGAGACCGCTGGCAGGACCCGGACGGGTCCTCGCCCAGCCAGGGTCTTCCCGCCCCGCATCGAACTCCCACGGACTCCAAACCTCCCAACCCGCCGAACGCACCCTGCATGGAGCGACGTTTGCCGCAACTGCATCTGATCCAGATGCCGGCGAGTGATGCGGAACGCCGTCCAGCCCGGAACGTCAAGTGATGGTCGTTGCCGGACATGGGGCCCCCATGCACCCACTCCAGAAACGGGAAGTCCTGAATATGGCCGTCCTCGCAGGCGGCAACAAAGCGCACAGGAATCAGGAACGGGCGCCGCCGGTCCGGGAGGTTCCTGCACCTGCTGTCGGGGCCACCCAGGCACCGGTATCGTGCGGCGCCAAATAGAGGAATGTGTTTCATGGCTCCGCAACGAGGGCAGTAGTGCCATCGCGGGAACCGGACGAACGGAACACTCAGGCCGGGATTGCTTACCCCTCTGTCCGCATCTCGCCAGTCCGGAGGACGACGGAAATGGTCGACGGCCAGTCGCCGTTGCAGCCGCTCTTCCACAACCCGAAGGTCGGGTGGACACGGCGCGTTAGCGAGCGGCCAGGCATCAAGCCCAGCGGTCATGAGGGACTCGTCGTGCGGGAAATCCACCATCGCGCCAACGCCGTAGGTACTGATCAGTTGCGCGCGGCGCAGGGGTCTCTGAGCGGACATGTCAGTCGCTTTGGTCGTAGTGGGTGATTACGGCCGCGTTGCACTCCGCATCGACGGCTCGCATCGAGGTTGGCGTGGACAATGCGCGTCCCTGCCATTCGAGCAATGGCTCCGATCCGGCTGGGAACATGAATGGCACCGTGACGTCAGGGTGACCGCCCCACATGTCTCCGTAACGCTGGGACGGCAGCCGCCGCCACTCCCGCACGATTCTGTCGAACTTGACGATCGCTTCTGCTTCCTCGGAACTGTCGCTGCCGCGCACTCGAGCGCGGATGACCTCGCGAATCCGGGCTACCAGAGCGTCGGATGGCGGTGGGTCTGGATACCGTGCGATCCCTTCGCCCCCCCAGCAGCGCGCCAGGGCGATCAGGACGGCGTGAAGCGCCCGATCCCTGACCGGTAAAGCGAATGGGGTCACACTCGTTGGTTCAACGAATCGGTAGATGCTCTCGTGGTACGCGCGGAAATGCTCAAAATGCGATCGGTCGCGCGGTTTGGACGGGCTGAACACCGTTACTACCATCCCCGGAGCCTGACGGCCGACGCGGCTGGTCGCTTGAATGTATTCCGACGTGGTCTTGGGCTGACCGGCCACAACCATCAAACCAAGGCGCGGTACATCGAGCCCGACCTGGATCATGTTCGTTGCGAGACAGATGTCCACCGCCCCGCTACCAGCTCCGCGATACGGGTGAAACAGCCGTTTCAGCGCGTCAGATACCTCATCCCCTGGAACCCGGCTGGTAAGTTCCAGGGTCTCTTCGGGATACCGGCGGTGATCAAGACCGTCGGGGCTCCGTGCGGGACTGAGGCCATCGCGCTCCCCACATACCGTCAGGTATTCAACGATATCCGCTCTGACAAGCGTCGCAGCATGCCCGAGCTCACGGATGCTGTTGAAATACGCCATGAGCGTCCAGTAAGGGTCGAGAACCTCCGGCATCGCAGTGGGAGCTGTTGGGAGCGCTTGAACGAGCGCGGAGATGACGCGAATCATCGCGGTCTGTTGGGAGGGGAGCCCGCTTGGGAATACCCCAACGTACAATCGACCAGGGCTCCCGGCAGCCTCTCGAGCGAAAAACGAATCGCCCGCTTCAAGACCTGGTGGTGGGAATAGTCTCGCTGGCCGCCCGCCGTACAGGCCGACTACCTGTTCCGACGCTCTCGAGATGGTGGCTGTTGATGCCACGACTTTGGCAGGCCTGTCGCGTAGGTCGCGAGTAAGTGCGTCGACGACCGTTTCGTACAGGCCTACCATGGAACCGAGGGCTCCCGATATCAGATGCAACTCGTCCTGAATGATCAGGTCTGGTGGACGGTCAGCGCGCGGGGCTCCACCCCCGAAGAGGCGGTACGTGTCTACCTTCCATGGCATCAAGGCGAACTTGTCGACCGTGCCGATGATGAGGCTTGGCGGTTCCTTATAGATGTGCTCATCGATCACAGCGATCGGGAGTCCGTCCGGATCGGCAAACGCGCAAGCCTCATCGGGACAGCGGAAGCGCACCCGCGCAGGACCCGGCAGCTTGACATAGCCTGGAGCCTTCCAGGTCGTGCGGCATCGGACCGGCCCCATCGCGGCACCGCACCATGGGCACGCCAGCAGCTGGAAGGGGTTGGGGCGTCCCTCCCTCAACAGGGTCGTGAGAGCGGCAACTGCATCCGCCTCCTTGTTCGGGGTTACCGCAGCTCCCACCCACAGGCCGATCGAGAAACGCACGTCGCCCAGCGCCGGCGTTCCGCGCCGTACCATCTCCGCTGCGCACATCAGCGTGGCGGCGCGCTGAAACTGCTGTGTGGTCAAGAGGCGAAGTGTATAGCGCATCAGCACGGCAGTGCCGGAGTCCCGCGGGTTCCGCAGTCGCCGGAGGAACATTACAAATGCAGTCAGCCCCAGATAGGCCTCGGTCTTGCCGCCACCAGTCGGAAACCAGATCACGTCAACGGTCTCCCGATCAGGCGACTCGGCATCAGCCACTCCACAAAGATTCACCAGAATGAAGGCGAGCTGAAAGGGCCGCCACTTCGCTGAGGAGCGGTCCTCCTCGATCACCGCGCACGGGCGTTCCAGCCGCAACGTCCCGTTCTGATCACGCCAAAGACGCACTTCCTGGCTTGCCACTCTGTAATGTTCCTGCTGGAGCAGCATCGCTCTGTTCATCAACTGGAACGCTGTGCGCACGTGGTAGTTGGAACGGATCAGGGCCAAGCCAGCTTTCATTCGCTCGAGACTCTCTTTGCAGGACACAAGGTGGCGAGTCCCTGCCGCCCGCTGGCCGGGCGGCAACGTCAGAGAGGCGAGCGTATCACCCTGTCCATCAATCCACTGCTGGTAACCGGCAATGAGGTCATCGCATGCCTGAAGGGCGGTGAGGTCATCGCGGCCCAGCTTGGCCATCGAGAGCACCACGCCCTCCAGCTCGTTCGGAATGACGGGGGTCACCTCAAAAGCGGGTATTGTGTCCGTCCGCACCAGCATGGCAGTCGTGTCGCCAGGAGTGGAAGACCACTCGGGAGCGCAGCCGTGCCCGACCGCGAAGACAGGCCGCGCACGATAGAGGAGCTTCAACGAGGCCTGTTCAGCGGTATCATCGAATGTGCCGGAACTGGGATACTCGAGGAACCTTGCACCATCAACTGCGCGCAGCGTCAGAATGCTCTGGAACGCGCAGTGTTCGTCCGCGCTCCATCCGTGCTCAGAGGCCGTGCGGTTAAGCAACGTGGCGGTGAGCATCCGGGAACTGGGCGCCACTCCATGGCCTGGAACGGATCGTACGTGCAGATGTACCCAAAGGTGCGGTCCGGCGCCGGGCGGCGTGATTTCGCGATAGATGCCCGAGGGGGGGCTTCCGAGAAGCTCAGGCATCTCAAAGGTGTCCGCTGAGTCGATCGGCTCCCGCACCCAGGACCCCGCGCCGCCCGCTGCGTGGACGCCCGGCTCGCGCGCCGGTTCCTTCTCGTGCCGGTAGCGACCGGCCGACACCTCGACGACGACAGCGCCCCGGCTGCAATCGAGCAGGACCGTCAGCCCAATGGCACTTGGGAGAAACTGATTGGCCCGATTGATTTCCTGTTCGGTATCCGCTTCTCCACCCCTCCATGAGCGCGCGGCAGTATCGGCCCCATCCGGAAGTGGATCGGTGGCGGTGGGGTCATCGTTTCCGGAGTCCGCCGTGGCAGGAATCGATGGATCGCCACCCGAGGTCTCCTGGTCGCTGTTCTCAACGCGGGCCGGGAAGAGAATGCCAGCGCCGTAACGGAGGCGAGGATTGTCTTCTGCGCGGAGAACTTCGTCGGGTGCGGACGGGCCCGTGATCTCCTTGCGCAGGGCCGCAAGAATATGGGCACGGACGCCAAGCTGTTCGAGTAGCCTCTGTTCCGTCGACAGGATCTGACCGGGCACGGGGTTTGGCATTGGAGCTCCTTGACCGGGCAGCGTAGTCGCTGCCGTCAGGCGTGCGTCACACGGCTAATGCAACTCGCGTTCGAGCCGCAACCGAATCAGGCGTTCTATGGCGGGCTGGATAACCCGGGATAGCAGGATGATCAGCAGGCTTCGTGCTCGAGACATTCCAACGTACAGCAACGACTGCGCGGTTGCGGACTCAACGTCCTCGATGTCACAAAGCACGACCACGGGACTCTCCATGCCCTTGAATGCATGGATTGTGGAGAAGGCAATCGCACCCGGCGGTGTGTTGGCTGGCACGCTGCGGACAGGAACGATCGATATACCGCCAGCTCGGGAACTGCTGCTGGCTGCGGACCGCTCAAAGCGGTGGGGGGACAGAATGACGATGTCTGTCTGAGGGATACCGTCCCTACGCAGCTGTTGCAGGCACTCGTCCAGCCGCTTGGCCGCCGAATGGGTGCGGTCGTAGTATCGGTAGTCAACCTTGAGGGCGTCATCCTTTCCCAAACGGTACGGTGGGGAGTCGAATCCCGAGAGGAGTGCAGTCTCCTGGCCGATTGGCCGTGAGTTACGGCAATTCTTTGTGAGCGGCAACAGCAATGGGTGCGTCCCGCGGGCGTTCAACCAGGACCGGAAGATACTGTCAAGACTTCCAGTGGCCGAGTCCATCCGGCTGCCCGTGGTCGGGTCCTCGACGCCAGACTCCGGAAGAAAAATGGCTTGCCGTCTGAAATCCCCGACCATGATCCAGCGCCCCCCGGCCAGTCCCCCGACAAGCAACTGGTCGAACAGATCGAGAATGTCCCGTGAAGCCAGATCCTGTACCTCGTCGACAATCAGGTGGTCGTACTGCATCCCTGATTCCGCGATCGCCAGCAACCCAAAGAGCGGATACGTGTCTCCGAACAGCACTTCAGGTGCCTGGTCACGACTGCCGCGCAGGAAGTCATCCTTGTGGGACGATGAGAGGATGATCTCTCGCAGCATCTGGTGGATGGAGCCCGCTGTCACATGGCCGGGGTGATCATTGGCAGGGCTCGCAGTGAGTGATGCGCGGAGCGATTCGCCGAGCAGCCGGTTGTAGCACAGCAGAAGGACCTTCTTCCCGGCTCGTGCACTTCGGCGCGCCAGTTCAAGCGCGAGCATCGTCTTGCCGGTGCCGGCAGCACCGTCCACCAGGCAATGATCGTTGCGTTCGGCGGCATCAAGTGCGTCATACTGCTCGTTGGTCAGCTTGAGGAGCACTTCCTCGGTGATACGGACAGTGGTCCCACGCGACACTGGACGATCGAAGTCCGGACGCAGAATGTTGCAGATCGCCTTGAGTGTGTCGGCGGTAACGGGACGGTTGTGTCCGACCAGACTGCGGTGTCCACACAGCATCCGCCTGATCGTTGAGGACAATGGCTGCCGCAGCAGATGGATATCGACGACTTCCCACTCGGCGATCTCTGGCGTGAGCGGTGGCGCTTCTATCGACGGGAAGATGACCCCCGAACAAATGGACACCTGCGATGCCGCGTGTCCATCCGGGAAGCGGCGAGTGATCTCCTCCCGAAGCGCAAACATGCCTTCGCGTGCCTGAAGAAATGGACTTCTGCGGAGCTCAGTCTCCTGACCGTCCCGGTTCATCGTAAACCAGCTGCCCCCTGCGCATCTGACGCGACCGCCCTTTACTTCGAGACAGGCAATACCGAGTCCGGGCACCAGAATCACGAAATCAATCTCGCCGTAGGGCTTGGTCCCCCGATGGGCAAGACCGAGTGAATGCAGGACCGTCCATCCCTCGCAGCCGGGGTCACGCTTTAACCGGTCGAAGACGAGACGCTCGCTCGACGGGGTGTCCACTGGAAGGCTGTTCGGCAGCATTGTGGCCATGCGGCACCTATTCGGCTCTGAGCAAGTGGTTCACGTCAAGGTAGCTTCGGTCTTCAGGGAATGGCGCGATGTCACTCACTTCGACGATTGTGACCTGTATGTTCCGTATTGTGAACACGGTCTCCTCGCCACCGAGTGACGGAATGGATTCCTCAATGTCCTTGCGCAGCGTGTGGGTCAATATTCTCCCCGCACCCTGATGCGCGATACGGATGGTTCGGATTGCTTCCCATATCTCGTCGATTCTGGCTCCTGGTAGGGCAGGAATGAGGAGAGCACAGATGCGAGCGAGGTCTTCGCGGCGGCCCGGGCCAATCAGATCGTCATCCTGAAGCCATTGTCGTACGGCTTGCGCCGTACGGTCAGTACCCGCGTGCTCAAGCCGCGAGTGAATGTCGGCCACGGTGGAGCCTAGACGCTGGAGACCAACACGCCAAAGGTTCGCCACCTCCCGTAGACGGATGTATTCAGCAGCGCCCAGCTCGTCCTTCGCGATATCCTCAATTACAGTACCCCGGCCGGAAGCCCGGAAGAGAATAATGTCACCGGGGCGGAGTTCTGACACGGTGCCGAGTTTGAGATGGCGCTCCTGCCCGCTCGTTCTGCTGAACAGGTCAGTCAGGATCGGCACGCGGTGACTCAGAGTGAGAAAGGCGTAGCAATCACCGACAAAATCCACATATCGTGCGCTTCTCCTGTCGAGCTCAGGAATGTCGGTACTCGACGGACCGGCCTTGCGCTCGTCACGAATCTGCTCATCGGCCGCGCCTCGGCGCGCCCATTCAGGGACACCATCCAGTGTCGGGAAGTTGAAACCGGTTCCGACCGACGATGGCTGGGCGTCCGCCGGGAGCCACATCGGTGGCACTCGCCAGGACGCGCGATCACGTTCCCACTGTGGACGGGCATGCTCGTACCACACGATTTCGAATGGACATAAAAGCAGATCGATGCGAGGTGCGATGGATGTGGCCCACAGTTCCCGCATCCGTGGGCTGCCCGGCCACGAGGCCACAACAACGTGGTCGAATGTGCCGGCGCCCTTCAGGACAGTGAGGGTCCCAACTGCTGCGCGGATCTGAGCCGTCGTCAAGAATGTTTGAATAGCACCAGCATGGGTAGCAGTACGGGCGAGCACGCCGGAGACCCCATTGTTGACGTGCCTTTCCTGAAGCGCGGCGAGGAGGGCTTGCCGTCGCGCAGCCGGTGCCACGTCACTCCGCGACAGAGCGCTCAGTTCCTCGATAACCGTTGCGAGCGCGGTGGCAACGCTCTTTTCCAAGTAGGGCCGTTGTCCGAGCAACGATCGCCTCAAAGCGTGCACTTGATCCTGCCAGGATGCAGCGTTCTGCCCAGTCGGCACATTCAACCAACTTGCGAGACGGCGGAGGCACTTCCATGCGCCTGAGAGTATCTCCCTTAACACCGCCGCGTCAGGATCCGCATCGCTTCCCGGAGGCGTACATTCGTGGAGAATGCGAGCGAGGTCATCAACCGGTGTAGGCGGGAGGGATCGTAGCACAATAGTGAGGTGGGCCGCGTTCGAACTTGCCTGGATCAGTGGGCCGAACAGGCTGGGAGACACAGGTCCCACCGACGCAGAAGTGCCAGCGATAACTGCTGCAGCTTCAGGCTGCCAGACAACAGCACCGCGACCGGCCAGATCCCAGATCCTATCGACTTCGCCTAGGTCCGCCAGGATTACCAGTCGCTGGCGCTCAACAATGCGGTCGAACGCCTGAGGCGCGGCCGCCAACGCGCTCGCCCCGTCCGCAAATACCTTAACCGTCCCTGCCTCAGACCGTTCGCACGCAGCCGCAACGTATTCAGGGCGGAAAGATGTACCGATCAACGGGTCGGCATCGACCTGATCGGACCGGTCAAAATGACCGTCCTCGAGAATACGGCCATTGGCCATTCCACCCCCCACGATTGCCCGCAGGGAGCCATCGGTCAGGCTTACACGTTCGAAGAACCGTTCGATCTCACCTGCTGCACCGAGCAGCAATACGTGATTGGGGAACAGAGCAGGGTTTCCATAGGTGTTGATTCCGAGAAGTGCGTCGAGTGGTGCCGAGGGGGCGGCGCCCAAGGGCGCGTTCTCAGCGCCGAACCTGGTGGTCAGAGCGGGATTGGTTGGCACGAGCCGCAGGAATTCTCCTGCCGGAAATGTCCGGCGCGCCGGTTGGTCAACAAAGCTATGGCGACGCCTCTTCTTTGGTGCCACCCGGATCTTCAACCAGAGAAAGCGACGGTCGTCGATCGTTTCCTCTGGGCCGAGTTCGTACACATACCCGTTCGGAAGCACCTTGACCAGCATGCCTGGCCGTAACTTGCCGCGATACGCCGCCAAGCAGCGAGGGTAGGATTCCTTGACGAACGCCATGGCGGACAAGACAGCGGCCGCATTCGCGACGTTCAGCCGGTTCGGCAGCACGAAGATGGCGCATCCCGTCGGGGCCCGAGAGGCCGCACGCACCGGGACCGAGATGAACGGTAGCTCGCGAAAGATCAGCGAGTTGTCAGGACCGGAGCTTAGCGTTAGAGCCCATGCGTCCATTTGGCGGATGCCTCTTTGACTCGGTGGGGTGAGCGACAATTGCCCGCCCTCACAGTACTGGCAACGTAGTCTCGTCTTGTTGTTTCAATAAGGTACTTCCCGCTCCTGATGCGCTCAGCCATTGTCCCACCCTCCCCATACCTTGGTGATACCATTCCTGGGGGCCGCCGGCCACAACAAACCGGGCACAGAACGAACAGACGCATCTGTTTGACGCCGAATTGACGGCTGGGTGGTACTGTCACAGGGTCTTCACGGTCTCTTCACAGTAGCAGACGGACGTTTCGGCATCCCCTTGTTCAGGCTCCCGATTGCTGGCTCGGAGCGAAACCGTGGACGGAAGAACCTGCAGGCAGTATGGGATGTCCGGGATGTGCCAGCCCTGTCAGGACGTCACTTCCGGGAGGAAGATCTAATGAAGAAGAAAGCGCCGAAGGAAACGCCGCCGGAAACCCGCGGGCGGTCCACGCGGCCT
>Ga0315273_10001935_pt1 | contig 24062 bp, 31 predicted proteins | sample YL17G02_0_MG_FD_205753 | JGI IMG/M metagenome (GOLD analysis project Ga0315273, IMG submission 205753) | Sediment microbial communities from Yellowstone Lake, YNP, Wyoming, USA - YL17G02_0 | ecosystem: Environmental > Aquatic > Freshwater > Lake > Sediment | place: USA: Wyoming | collected...
TGATCAGCGAACTGGAGCGGAGCGGCTTCCCGGTCGGCGGCACCGGCAACTCGGTGTCGATGATCGCGCACACGCAGGGGTGGCTGCACTGCGACATCCCGGGGACCGATGCCTCGGGCGTGGTCAAAGCGCTGATGGACGATCTCTACGACGAATTCCGGCGCGAGGAGATGCCCAACCGCGTCCACCTGTCCACGTCCTGCTGCGAGATCAACTGCGGCGGTCAGGCGGACATCGCCATCATCGTCCAGCACACCAAGCCGCCGAAGATCAACCACGACCTCGTCGCCAACGTCTGCGAGCGGCCGGCGGTGGTCGCCCGCTGCCCGGTCGCGGCGATCCGGCCGGCGCTGGTCAACGGCAAGCCCTCACTCGAAGTCGACGAGAAGAAATGCATCTGCTGCGGCGCCTGCTATCCGCCCTGCCCGCCGATGCAGATCAACGACCCCGAGCACTCGAAGCTCGCAATCTGGGTCGGCGGCAAGAATTCCAACGCCCGCGCCAAGCCGACCTTCATGAAGATGGTCGCGGCCGGCCTGCCCAACAACCCGCCGCGCTGGCCCGAAGTGGGCGAGGTGGTGACGCGGATCCTGCGCGTGTACAAGGCCGACGCGCGGGGCTGGGAGCGCATGTCCGACTGGATCGAGCGCATCGGCTGGCCGCGCTTTTTCGAGAAGACCGAGCTGCCGTTCACCAAGTACCTGATCGACGACTGGCGCGGGGCGCGGGCGAACCTGAACGCGTCCACCCACATCCGGTTCTGATCAGCGTCAACACGGACTCGCATGAAATTCGGGATACTGGTCAACGAAGGCCCCTATCAGCACCAGGCCAGCGACTCGGCATATCTGTTCTGCCGGGCGGCGCTGGCGAAGGGGCATGCCATCCACCGCGTCTTCTTCTACCACGACGGCGTGAACAACTCGACGCGTCTCACCGAGCCGCCGCAGGACGACCGCAACGTCGTCGCGCGCTGGTCGAAGCTCGCGCAGGAGCACGGCGTGGACTTGGTCGTCTGCGTGGCGGCGGCGCTGCGCCGAGGCATCAAGGACGAGAACCTCGCGCCGGGCTTTCGTATCTCGGGCCTCGGGCAGCTGGTCGAGACCGGCATCCAGGCCGACCGCATGGTCGTCTTCGGCGATTGAGATGGACCCCCGAAACTCACTTTGTGCGGCTACGCCGCATCCCGCTTCGCGGGACCAGCCTTCGGCTGTCCTGCGGCCTGCGGCCTTGCGTTCGCCTCCCCCCGAGGGACGCCCACGCGAGCAGGGCGAAGCCCAGGCCCGAAGGGCGCGTCTGCGCGCGCGGGTGGCGGCCGACCCCACGACGCATCGCGTCCGCTATAACCGTGCGGAGGCCGTGCTCAGCGCCCTTCGGGCGGCCGCGCGGGCGCTGAGAGGATGATTCAGCGATGTCCGAAGGCACCTGCAAGAAGTTCATGTTCGTCAATCGCACGGCGCCGCATGGCACCGTCTACGCGCTGGAGTCGCTCGAAGTGGTGCTGATCACCGCCGCGTTCGACCAGGACGTCTCGCTGGTGTTCATCGACGACGGCGTCTGGCAACTGAAGAAAGGCCAGCAGACGAAGGGCATCGAGACCAAGAACTTCTCACCCACCTACCGCGCGCTCGAGGGCTACGACGTCGAGAAGCTGTACGTCGAGCGCGAGTCGATGGCGGCGCGCGGCCTGACCGAGAGCGACCTGATCGTCGACGTCAACGTGCTCTCCGCGAGCGAGCTGGGCAGCCTGATGGCGGAGCAGGACGTCGTCCTGTCCTTCTGAGCGAGCGCGCAACCGATGCTGCACATCATCAACAAATCGCCGCTGGAGCGGCACTCGCTCGAATCCTGCCTGCGCATCGCCGCGCCCGGGGGAGCCCTGCTGCTGATCGAGGACGCCGTGTATGCGGCCACGCGCGGGACGGCCGTGGAAAGCGAGGTCACCGCCGCGCTGGCCCGGTTCCGGATCTACGCGCTGCTGCCCGACCTGGAGGCCCGCGCGGTCGCGGGCCGCCTGATCGACGGCGTGACACCCGTCGGTTACGACGGCTTCGTCGACCTGGTCGCCGAGCACTCCTGCTGCCAATCCTGGCTCTGACCCCCGCATTTCATTCACCCGAGGAGATCCACCATGCCCACCATCGAAGTCGACGGCAAGACCTACGAAACCGACGAGGAAGGCTACCTCGTCGACCTTTCCGACTGGACCGAAGCCATCGCGAACACGATTGCGAAAACCGAAAACGTCGAGATGTCGACCAGCCACTGGGAGGTGGTCAATTTTCTGCGCAAGTACTACGAGGAGTACCAGATCGCGCCGGCCGTGCGCGTGCTGACCAAGGCGATCGGCAAGCAGCTCGGCCCCGAAAAGGGCAACAGCCAGTACCTCTACGAACTGTTCCCGTACGGCCCGGCCAAGCAGGCGTGCAAGATCGCGGGCCTGCCCAAGCCCACCGGCTGCGTCTAGCCTGTTGGGGTCAGAGCCGGTTGGAGCCTGTTGGTGGAGCCTGTTGGGGTCAGAGCTGTAATACGGCGCAACCGGGCTTGGTGAGCCTGTTGGGGTCAGAGCTGTAATACGGCGCCCCCCGCGCCCGAGGTCCGTTCTGGTGGGTCATGGGGTCAGAGCTTTAATACGGCGCCCCCCGCGCTCGAGGTCCGTTCAGCTGCACCGCGCCGTATTACAGCTCTGACCCCATGACCCCCATGACCGTTCAGCTGCACCGCGCCGTATTACAGCTCTGACCCCAATGCCCCACCGCCAATGCCCCACCGGCATTACAGCTCTGACCCCAAGCCCCGACCCCAAGCCCACCAAGCCCACTGACCCCAAGCCCGGTTGCGCCGTATTACAGCTCTGACCCCAAGCTCACACTGACCCCAAGCTCACAGACCCCAAGCTCACACAAGCTCACACAAGCTCATTACAGCTCTGACCCCAAGCTCACCAAGCTCACCAAGCTCTGACCCCAAGCTCTGACCCCAAGCTCACCAAGCTCACGATGACCACCGCAACCGTGCTGTTCGCCGTGCTGTTCTACTTCGCGACCGTCGTGTTCGCGGGCATGCTGGCGTACCGGATCTACGATTACGCCCGGACGCCGGCGCCGCTCAAAATCCCGACCACGCCGGCGCCGACGACGAAGGGCGGCGTCGTGCTGCGGATGGTGCGCGAGGTGGTGCTGTTCGAGAGCCTGTTCAAGAGCAACCTGTGGACGTGGGCGTGCGGCTGGCTGTTCCACGCCGGCCTGGCGCTGGTGCTGCTGCGGCATCTGCGCTACTTCACGGAGCCCGTCTGGTCGTGGGTCGCCTTTCTGCAGCCGTTCGGCGTCTATGCGGGTTTCGCGATGGCCGCGGGTCTTGCCGGACTGTGGGTCCGGCGTTTGTTCGTCGCGCGCGTCCGCTACATCTCGACGCCGTCGGACCACCTGATGCTGGCGATGCTGCTGCTGATCGCCTTGTCCGGATTGGCAATGAAGTTCGTCGCGCACACGGACGTGGTCGCGGTCAAGGCGTTCTTCCTCGGGCTGATGGTCTTCGACTGGCAGCCGTTGCCCGCCGACGCGCTGCTGTACGCGCACCTTGCCCTCGTCGCGCTCCTGCTGCTGATCTTCCCGTTTTCCAAGCTGCTGCACGCGCCGGGGCTCTTTTTCTCGCCGTCGCGCAACCAGGCCGACGACCCGCGCGAGCATCGCCACCTCGCGCCGTGGGCGGCGCGCCTCGATCCGAAACAATAGCCATGGCCGCCGCCGACATCAAAGCCCCGCCATTGCGCGCCTTCCCCGGCGCGCCGCAGCCGCTCGTGCCGGGGGCCATGGCGGCGTCGAAGCCCTATGTCGCCAACGACAAGATGCAGCAGGCGCTGGACTTCCCCGGCGAGCTCGCCGAGGGCTGGGAGAAGAAGGCCATCGGCAAGATGGGCGACCTCCTGGGCAAGTACCGGTCGCTCAAGGTCTACATGGACAGCTGCGTGCACTGCGGCGCCTGCGCCGACAAGTGCCACTACTTCATCGGCACGCAGGACCCGCTCAACATGCCCGTCGCGCGCCAGGACCTGATGCGCAGCGTCTACCGCCGGTATTTCACGCTGCCGGGCAAGCTGTTCCCGAAACTCGTCGGCGCGCGCGACCTCACGCGCGAAGTCCTCGACCAATGGTACGTCTATTACAACCAGTGCTCCGAATGCCGCCGCTGCTCGGTGTTCTGCCCCTACGGCATCGACACCGCCGAGGTGACGATGGCGGCCAAGGAGATCATGGACGAAGTGGGTCTCGGGCAGAAATACTCGAACGAGATCATCGGCAAGGTTCACCGGATCGGCAACAACCTCGGCCTGCCCGGCCCGGCGCTGGCGAACACGCTGACCGGCCTCGAGGAAGACGTGAAGGACGAGACCGGCGCCGACGTCCGCTTTCCGCTCGACGAAAACGGCGCGGAGGTGCTGCTGGTCACGCCGTCGGCCGACTTCTTCGCCGAGCCGCACGTCGACAGCCTGATCGGGTACGCCAAGGTGTTCCACGCGGCGGGCATCCGCTGGACGTTGTCGACGCACGCGTCGGAAGCCGGCAACTTCGGCCTCTTCATCGGCAATTACGCGCAGCTGCAGAAGATCGCGCTGCGCATCCGCGAGGCGGCGCTCGATCTCGGCGTCAGGCGCATTGTCGTCGGCGAGTGCGGCCACGCCTGGCGCGTCGCGTACAGCATGTGGAACACGCTGGCGGGCATCGGCGCCGGCGGCAACGATCCGTTCGCGCAGATGCTGCAACGCCAGCTCGATTCGCGCTACCGGCAGCCGACGCACATCTGCGAGCTGACCTGGGACCTGATCCAGCGCGGCGCGCTCACGCTCGACAAGGACGCCAACGACCACCGCGTGATCACCTTCCACGACTCGTGCAACGTCGCGCGCGGCTCGCGGATGGGCGACACCCCCGGCGGCCAGTTCGAGATCCCGCGCAACATCATCAAGGCCGTCGCCAACCGCTACGTCGAGATGGCCCGCGGCACCACCCACGAAGCGACGTTCTGCTGCGGCGGCGGCGGCGGCCTTCTCACCGACGAACTCCTCGACCTGCGAGTGAAAGGCGCGCTGCCGCGGATGGAATCGCTGCAGCGGATCGTCGACACCCACGGCGTCAACTTCATGGCCACGATCTGCGCGATCTGCAAGGCGCAGTTTTCCAAGGTGCTGCCGTACTACGGCTTCAAGATGGGCATGGTGGGCGGCATCCACCAGCTGGTCAGCACGGCGATCCGTCTTGACGCGAAGCACTGACCGACGGCCAGCGATACCCCGCAGTTCAAGCCCCATTTCGGAGACCCGACGATGTCAACGACCTCCAGCCCATCCGGCGAAAAACTCACCTTCCGCCTCTATCGCGATGGCGACGACAAGTGGACGTCGTGGCGCGACCAGATCTTCCAGGCGAGCTACACGCACAAGTGTCCGACCTACATCCAGTCCACGCCGCCGTGTCAGGGCAGCTGCCCATCGGGCGAGGACATCCGCAGTTATCTCAACATCGTGCGCGGCATCGAAAAACCGCCCGCTGGAATGCAATGGCAGGAGTACGCGTGGCGGCGCCTTACCGAAGCGAACCCCTTCCCATCGGTGATGGGGCGGGTGTGCCCCGCGCCCTGCGAGACCGGCTGCAACCGCAACGAGGTCGAGGACCACGTCGGCATCAACTCGGTCGAGCACTTTCTCGGCGAGTACGCGATCGCCAACGGGCTCAAGTTCACGGCGCCCCAGGCGAAGACCGGCGTGAAGGTCGCCGTGATCGGCGGCGGCCCGGCCGGGCTGTCCTGCGCGTACCAGCTCGCGCTGAAGGGCCACGACGTCACGGTCTTCGACGAGCACGAGCATCTGGGCGGGATGATGCGCTACGGCATTCCCGGTTTCCGCACGCCGCGCGAGGTGCTCGACGCCGAGATCCAGCGTATCGTCGACCTGGGCGTCGAGACCCGCCTCAAGTGCCGGATCGGCACCGACGTCACGCTGGAACAGTTGCGCGAGGACTACGCCGCGGTCTTCCTCGGCATGGGCGCGCAGTCCGGACGGCCGCTCCCGGCGCCCGGCGGCGACGCGCCCAACGTCGTCACCGCCACCGCCTTCCTCAAGGCTTTCAACGACGGCCGGCTGCGCCACGTGGGCAAGCGCGTCGTCGTCATTGGCGGCGGCGACACGTCGATCGACGTCGCCACGGTCGCCCGCCGTCTCGGCCACATCGAGCACCCCAAACCGACCGATTTTGCCGAGCGCGCGATCGCCGGCCATATGGCACACGACGTCGCATCGGTGTCCGCGAAACAGGGCGCCGAGGTGACGCTGACCTCGGTCTTCAACGTCGACAAGATGCAGGCGAACAAGCACGAGATCGAGCAGGCGCAGGCGGAAGGCATCGCGATCCGCGGCGGCCTTGCGCCGGTCCGCGTCGTCAAGGACGCCGCGGGCCGTGCCACCGCGCTGATCGTCGCGCAGTGCGAGGCGAAATTCGTCGGCCCGCGGCTCGAGATCAGGATGACCGACGGGACCGAGGAGGAAATTCCCGCCGACCTCATCGTTTCCGCCATCGGCCAGGCGGTCGATTTCACCGGCCTCGAGGAATTCGACAACGGGCGCGGCATGGTCAGCACCGACAAGAACTACCAGGTCGCGGGCAAGGCGGGCACATTCGCCGGCGGCGACGTGTTGCGGCCGCACCTCCTCACCACGGCGATCGGCCACGGCGCGATCGCCGCCGAAGGCATCGACCGCTTCCTTCGCGGCGAGGACCAGGAGAAACGGCCGAAGGTCGACGTCCACGCCTTCGACCTCGCGCGCAAGATGATCGAGAAAGGCCTCGCGATCACCGAAGCGCACGAGCCGATCTTCGGCACCGACACCAGCAGCGCGGCGATCCACAATTACGACAACCGCTCGGATCGTTACGTGATTCCGCACGACGAGCTGTTCCTGGGGCATTTCAACTATGTGGCACGCTTGAAGCGCAAGGTGATCACGCTTACCCGCGAGACTGCGCTGGGGAATTTCGAGGAACGGCTGGAACCGCTGGCCGAAGCCGAGGCCATGGCCGAGGCCAAGCGCTGCATGAGCTGCGGCCAGTGCTTCGAGTGCGACAACTGCGTGGTCTACTGCCCGCAGACGGCGGTGGCGCGGGTGCCGAAGAAGGAGGCCACGACGGGCCGGTACGTGTACACCGACTACGACAAGTGCATCGGCTGCCACATCTGCAAGGATGTGTGCCCGACGGGGTACATCCAGATGGGGCTCGGCGAATAGCGTCATGCGCGGTCGCAGCCCCTCGCGGTCGGTGCCGGCGCGCAAGCTCGCGCCGCTTGGCGTGTTGCTCGCCGTCCTGCTCGCCATTGCCGGCGCGGCGCTCGCCGCCGGCGATACGGGCGCCGGCACGCGCGCGCCGCGACTGGCCGTTCCGGACGGCAAGTGCGTCGAGGACACCGCGTTCATGCGCCGCAACCACATGGAGTTGCTCAAGCACCAGCGCGACCGGACCGTGCGCGAGGGCATCCGCACCACGCAGCATAGCCTCGCCAACTGCGTGACCTGTCACGCGGGCAAGCAGACCCGCCGCGTCACCGGCAGCAAGGACGCCTTCTGCGAGGGCTGCCACAGCTACGCGGGCGTCAAGCTCGACTGCTTCGAATGCCACTCGGACCGCCCGCAGCCGCCGGTGGCCGCAGCAGCCACCCCGCCCGAGCGCGTGCCGCAATGAGCGACATCGATCGGGGCCGGCGGCAGATCCTCGCCTGGGGAGCGGCGATGGCGGGCGTCGTGATCGCGCCCGGCGTCACGCTGTTCGACCTCGCCCACGGCCGCCCGCCTGCCGAGCGCGCGTCGGGCAAGGTGCGTTGGGGCATGCTGGTCGATGCCAACAAGTGCGCGTCCGACTGCGACGCGTGCGTGGTCGCCTGCGACACCGAGCACGCGCTGCCAGCCGCCAAGACCGCCACCTCCGCGCAATGGATCCGCAAGGTCGAGTTGAAGGACCTGCGCAGCGGCAAGGCAAAGTCGGCGCCGGTGATGTGCCAGCACTGCGCCGATCCGCCCTGCGTCGACGTCTGCCCTACCGGCGCGTCGTTCAAGCGCGCCGACGGCATCGTGCTCGTGGACCGGCACACCTGCATCGGTTGCCGTTACTGCATGATGGCCTGCCCGTACGGCGCGCGCTCGTTCGTGCACGAACCGGTCACCAACCAGCTGCCCGACGTCCCGCGCGGCAGGGGCTGCGTCGAGTCGTGCACGCTGTGCGTCCACCGCATCGACCGCGACCGGATTCCCGCCTGCGTGGAGGCGTGCGCCGCCACCGGCCACAAGGCGCTGCTGTTCGGCGACCTCAACGATCCGCAGAGCGAAATCGCGCAGCGGATCGCCGCCCTCGGCACGACGGCGCTGCGCGCCGACCTGCACCTCGATCCGGGCGTGCGCTACGCGGGGCTCTGACCGGCGATGAAACGTTCCGACTTTGCCCGGGTCGAGTCGCGCTGGTTCTGGACGCTGGCGGCGCTCGGCGCTCTCGTCACGCTCGCCGGGCTCGCGGCGGCGCACTACATGGAAGAGCACGGCCATGCGGTGACCGGGATGAACAACCAGATCGTCTGGGGCCTGCCGCACGTGTTCGCGATCTTCATGATCGTGGCCGCCTCGGGCGCGCTCAACGTCGCCTCGATCGGATCGGTGTTCGGCAAGAGCGAATACAAGGCCCGCGCGCCGCTGTCGGGCCTCGTCTGCCTCGCGCTGCTCGCGGGCGGGCTCATGGTGCTGATGCTCGACCTCGGCCGGCCGGAACGCATGGTCATCGCCGCCACGCACTACAACTTCACGTCGGTCTTCGCCTGGAACGTGCTCCTCTACTCGGGCATGTTCGCGATCGTCGCCGTCTATCTGTGGACGCTGATGGAACGGCGGATGGGCGTTCATTCGAGGCCGGCCGGGCTCGCGGCGTTCGTCTGGCGGATCGTGCTCACCACCGGCACCGGCGCCATCTTCGCGTTCCTGGTCGCCCGCCAGGCCTATGGCTCCGCGCTGCTCCCGCCGCTGTTCATCGTGATGTCGTTCGCGTGGGGTCTCGCCACGTTTCTGGTCGTCCAGTCCGCGCTGTACGCGTGGAACGGCCTCACGCTGCCGCCGGAGACCGAGCGGCGCATGCGCAACCTGCTCGGCCTCTTCATCGTCAGCGTCCTGTACCTCACGCTGGTCTATCACCTGATCAACGGCTACTTCGCCCGGCAACAGGCATTCGAGCGCTTTATCCTCCTCGACGGCGGCGTGTATCCGGCGCTGTTCTGGTGGGGCTACGTCGGGGCCGGCAGCCTCGTGCCGCTGTTGCTGATCTGGCACCCTCGCTGCGGCGGCACGCGGTCCCTGCTCGCGGCGTCGCTGCTCGTGATCGCCGGGGCGTTCGCGCTGCTGTACGTGTTCATCATCGGCGGCCAGGCGTGGCCGCTCGACATCTTTCCCGGCTATCAGGTGAGCAGCAGTTTCGGCGATGGACAGGTGCGCGCCTACGCGCCGCGGCTGCCGGAATGGCTGCTGGGCGTCGGCGGCCTCGGCATCGCGTTCCTGATCATCGCGGTCGGCGTGCGAGCGCTCCACTTTCTGCCCGACGACGATCTCGTCGCCGTGCGCGGTACCGCCGGGGCGCACGACGCATGACCCGCGCCGCGAACCCGCGCCGGTTGCTAATCTCGGCGACGCACAAGTCGTCGGGCAAGACGACGATCAGTGTCGGGTTGTGCGCCGCGCTGCGCCAGCGCGGGCTCAAGGTCCAGGCCTTCAAGAAAGGGCCCGACTACATCGACCCCATGTGGCTGACCCTCGCCTCCGGGCGCCGCTGCCGCAATCTCGACCCGTATCTGTCGGACAACGCGGAGTACCGCGGCACCTTCCGGCGCCACGCAGCGGCGGCCGACATTTCGATCGTCGAGGGCAACAAGGGGCTCTACGACGGCTTGGCACTCGACGGCAGCAACAGCAACGCGGCAGTGGCGAAAGTCCTCGGCCTGCCCGTCGTGCTGGTCATCGACGCCCGCGGCATGACACGCGGCATCGCGCCGCTGATCCTCGGCTATCAGGCGTTCGACCGCGACGTCCGCATCGCCGGCGTGATCCTGAACAACCTCGGTGGCAGCCGGCACGAAGCCAAGCTGCGGATGGTGATCGAGCACTACACCGGCGTGCGCGTGCTGGGCGCCGTGCACTGCGACCCGCGCCTCGCCATCGTCGAGCGCCACCTCGGCCTGCTGCCCAGCAACGAAGCGGACGGCGCCGAACAGCGGGTGAACGAGATCGCCGCCGTGATCGGCCGGCAGGTCGATCTCGACGGCGTGCTTCAGCTCGCTGCGGACGTGCCGCCGCTGGCGGTGCCCGGCGACACGATCGCCGACCCGTGGCCGCCGGCCGAAGGCGATGTCCGGATCGGTGTCGCGCAGGATCGCGCCTTCGGCTTCTATTACGCCGACGACCTCGACGCGCTGCGCGCAGCCGGGGCGTCGCTGATCCGCTTCGACACGCTGGCGGACGCCCAATTGCCCAATGTCGACGCGCTGTTCATCGGCGGCGGCTTTCCGGAACTGTTCGCCGCCGAACTCGAGGCCAACGCGTCGCTGCGCGCCCGCATCCGCGCCGCAGTCGAGGCGGGCCTTCCGGTCTACGCCGAATGCGGCGGGCTCATGTACCTCGCCCGCACGCTGACGCACAAGGGGCAGGTGTTCCGGATGGTCGGCGCGATTCCCGGCGACGTCGTGATGCACGCGCGTCCCGTCGGACGCGGCTACGTGAACCTGCAGGAGACGGCGGCGTTCCCCTGGCCCCTTGCGCCCGCCGGCGAGACGATCGTGCGCGCGCACGAATTCCATTACTCCAGCCTCGACAACCTGCCCCCCGATCTGCGCTGCGCCTACACCGTCAAGCGCGGGCACGGCATCGATGGCCAGCGCGACGGCATCGTCGTCAACAACGTGCTCGCGTCGTACGCCCACCTGCGCAGCGCGGGCGGCAACCTGTGGGCCACGCGCTTCGTCGACTTCGTCCGCCACGCCGGCTACCGGCGTTCGCGCAACGACAACATCGTGTACCTGCCACCCGCGCGCGGCAGGGAAACGCTGGTGGTCTGACGGCGAATCCGATCGCGTTGCACATGATGATTGCCAGCCCCTTCGCGCGCGTTCTCGACGTCGGCGGCAAGCGCGTCGAAACCGACAGTGAGGGCTACCTCGTCGACCGCAGCCAATGGTCGGAAGATTTCGCGCGCGTGGAGGCGCGGGAGGAAGGACTCCTGCTCACCCCCGCGCACTGGGAAGTGATCCATTTCCTCCGCGAGCACTATGCCGAGCACGGCGTCCAGGCGCAGGTGCGGGTGATGATTCGCCATTTCACCGCCGCCTGGGGCCCGGAATGCGGGTCGAATCATCACCTGCACGAGATGTTCCCGCGTGGCGGGCCGCAGAAGCAGGGCAACCGGCTGGCCGGCCTGCTGCGCACCAAGGGCGAGCATTGAAACACGACACGCCATGAGGGCACAATGATCACCGTCACGCCGAGCGCCGCGCAGCAGATCCGCATCGCGGCGACCCAGTCCGATGCCGACGAGATGGGGCTGCGCATCGCTGCCCGCCGCGAAGCAGACGGCGCGCTTCATTACGCGATGGGATTCGACGACGCGCGCGACGACGATCGCGTGGTGTCGTCGGAAGGGATCGCACTGGTGGTCTCGCCGCAGCACGCCGACCTGCTCGACGGAATGACGCTGGACTTTGTCGAATACGAGCCCGGCGATTTCCGGTTTATTTTCGTCAATCCCAACGACGTCGCGATCGGGCCTGCCCCCGCGCCCGACCCTCATCGCGTCGATATCGCCCCGGGCCGGCCGCGCGCGAGCGGCGCGGTCTACCTGGTTGGCGCCGGCCCCGGCGATCCCGAGCTGCTGACGCTGCGCGCGTTCCGTCTGATCCAGTCCGCCGACGTCGTGCTCTACGACCACCTCGTCTCTCAGGCGGTGCTCGACCTGATGCCGGCAGCGACGACACGGATCTACGTGGGCAAGGAGCGCGACAACCACACGCTGCCGCAGGAGCAGATCAACGAAATGCTGGTGCGGCTCGCGCGCGAGGGCAAGCGAGTGTTGCGGCTGAAGGGTGGCGATCCGTTCCTGTTCGGCCGCGGCGGCGAGGAGATCGACACGCTGTCCGCGGAGGGCGTGCCGTTCGAAATCGTTCCGGGCATCACCGCGGCGCTGGGCGTCGCGTCCTACGCCGGGATCCCGCTCACCCATCGCGATTACGCGCAGGCCTGCGTATTCGTGACCGGACACCTCAAGAACGGCAGCATGAACCTCGATTGGCCGGCGCTCGCGCGACCTCGGCAGACCATCGTCGTCTACATGGGGCTCTTGGGCCTGCCGGTGCTTTGCGCCGGCCTGATCGAGCACGGCCTTTCCCCGGACACGCCGGCGGCCATCGTCCAGCAAGGCACCACGCGCGACCAGCGGGTCGTCACCGGCACGCTGCAGACACTTGCGCAGCAGGTGGCCGATGCGATGCTGACGCCGCCGACGCTGATCATCGTCGGCGACGTGGTGCGGCTGCGCGAGCGGCTGAACTGGTTCCGTCCCGGTGACGCGGAACGGCCGGCAGGCACGCCGGTAATTTCTGTCACCCGTGTTCCTACCCGCTCATAGGCAGATGGTCGGCTCCTCCAGAGTCCGGTTTGGTCAGCATGCAGGCAGGCGCAGCCATGGCCTCGATGAGGAACATCCAAGCGTGCCAACGCATCGATGCTCCCGTCGCGTGCAGGAACATCAGAACTCTCGTCAATTGCGAGCCCCCGGTGACCGACGAGGAGATGCGCGCGGCGCGAAGGTTCTTCTCTTGAACGGCCGGTCCTTGCCGTGAATGGCCTCCTCGTCGGGATCGTCGCCGGCGCAATCGGGATGGGCTACTTCATCTACGGAAAGCGCCAGACCAAGCTCGTGCCGATGGTTGCTGGCGCGGCACTGTGCATCTATCCTTATTTCCTGGACAGCCTGCTCTGGCTCTGCCTGGTCGGTTTGCTGCTCGTCGCCCTGCCGTTCGTGATCGACTACTGAACCCATCGATGAACGAAAAATCCACCGCATTGGCCAAGCGCCTGATCCGCAATTTCAACGATGCGCCCGTCGAGCGGGAGCGACGCGAGCCGCTCTACGACAGCCTCTGCGCGCGCCTCGGGCCGGGAACCGCCGCGCAAAAACTCGGTGCGAGCATCGATACCGTGGCGCCCGGCATGCGCTCGTGCCCGTACCATTTTCACCATGCGCAGGAGGAGATGTTCGTCGTGCTCGAAGGCTGCGGCTCACTGCGCGTCGCCGGCGAGATGCTGCCCTTGCGATCCGGCGACATTGCCTTCATCCCGCCGGGCCCGGAGTATCCCCACCAGATCGTCAACACGTCCGATGCGCCGTTGAAGTACCTTTCGATCAGCACCCGCGACATGCCCGAGATCGTCGAATACCCGGATTCGAACAAGTATCTCGCGATCGCGTCCACGGGCGATCCGACTTCCTTCGATGCCCTGCAGCGCACGGCCAACAATCTCGATTACTGGGACGGCGAGCCATGATCGATCGGATGCCGGAGCGCAATCGGATACCGCAGCGCAATCGGATGCCGGGTCGCACATCGGGCCACTGACGGCCCGCAACCGGGCCTCGCGACGAACGCCGACACGCGATTTGCATGCAGCGGCTAACGTACCAGTTAACCGGCGTCCCGCGGGGTGGGCGCGACGCGTTGCCCACGGGACGTCCGCGTTGAACGCCGGGTTAGCGTCGTAATCGGCCGCGTCCGAAAATCGTCCGAAAGTCACTCTGAAACAGCCTTTGTGAATCAATAAGTTAGAGGGAGTGACTTAAGAGAACCCATCTATGAAATTCAACGTCTTGCTGCCTGAGCAATGAAGTCTGCTGCGAACACTCCGGCAAGGCGCGCATTCCGGAGTGTAGCCTCGGCCGCATCGCTTCCGGTTAGCCCCGGAATCTGAAAGGCGTGATCACCGGCTACAACCGCGACTCGCGACACCATTCCAGTGCCTGCGGCGAATCGATAGAGCAACGGCGCTGCGCATAGCGGGTCCTGCTCACCCGATATGAATGCGAGCGGGCGCATCTCGACCGCGACGCCGGGATATCCGGCATCACCTGTCGGCGTTGGCGCGCTCGATCCCTCTGTGATGCGACTGCAGATCGGCGTGAGCAAGAGCGCTCCTCTGAGCTGTTTGTTCGACTGCAAGACCTTCCACGCCACGATTGAGCCAAGGGATTTGCCGCCGACAAACAACTTGTCAACTGCGATTCGGGGGTCGCTACTTGCCTTGCTCAGGGCTGCAGCCATATCTTCGACTTCAAGCACGAGGTCCTTCGACGGACGGCCCCCCTGTGGATCTTTGGTGTAGTAGGCCCAGTTGAATCGAAATACCGCGACTCCACGTTCGACGAGTTGGCGGGCTGGCTGCTCAAGCGCAGGCAGCGCCATTGGATAGGCTGCGCCGGGACCCAATACGACGGCAGCGAAAGGAACTCTTCCGTCGGGAATGTCTAAGATCACATCGAGTACGGCGCCACGCGGTGTTTCTACTTTTAGCGATTCGCTGGAAGCATTTTGGACAATTAGTCCAAGAACGAGGGCACTGATCACAACGTAGCGACTTCGCATGCCGTGGCTCCTTGGTGAATGCGTACTGGGCTCTAACGAAAGCAAGCCAAGGGGCTACCCTGGGCGGCGACAATCATCTTGGCCGGTGTGGCGGCGAAGCCGCGCACCTGAGGAGTCCCCTTCAGCGCCGGGTGAGGCCGCACTGAGCGCAACGACTCGGTCAGAACCAGAGGTCTCGTATACAGCGTCCGTCCCGCGGCAGATCTTCCCATCTGTCCAATCCGTCGAAGTGGTCAATTGGGAGGTGGGCGATGGGGTCCGGCTCTGTCAGGCGCAGGTTGACTGCGATGCGGCGGCGACCTTCTTGATTTGGTTCCAGTGATCGCCAGTAGGCAACGCAGCCGCACTCCGGGCAGAAATGAAATCCGAGCGACGTTCCGCGGACATAGGCCTTGGTTGAGCCCGAGACATGGATTCCTTCGCCTTCGTAGTCATATGCCCACAGCCCCCCATATCGGCGACAGGCCGTGCAGTTGCACGCCGTCGCCGACTCTGGCATTCCGCGGAACTGCCATTGAACAGATCCGCAGTGACATGAGCCCTGGATCATCTTCATTTCTCGCTTGAGGTAGTTGGCGAAGTCCGCAGGCGACGGTATGTGACTTGGAGAACGGCCACGGCGGCGTGCGGTGGTCCAGGTGGAAGCGTGATGCCGTGAACCTTGAGTTCTGCGATGAGAGATTTGATTGAGGGAAGCGCGGTCATTTCTCACGGCCTAACGTACAAGGCAACCGGCGCGCCGCCCGGTGAAACGCAAAGGAGAAGGCATTCCCCGGCGCGTCCGCTCGAACGCCGGGTTAGCGGCCCGCCGCCGCCTTGGGTATTCGCGCCCACGCAAAAGCAAGCGCAACCGACACGCCGACGATTACGAAAGTGCCCGAAACCAAAGATAGCGATTTGATCAGTTCGAGCACATGTTCTCCGAACCAAGACGGCATCTTGGCGTCAGTCGCGCACGGGAAAGACGCCCAACGTACCAGTTGAGCGCCGGGCCGCGACGACAATCGCCAAGGAAAAGGCCTTCCCAGGCGCGTCCGCTCGAACGCCGGGTCGGGGCCTGCCGACGCTCGATAGACTCTGACACGGTGAGGCCCACGTCTTTGGCGATTTGTCGTAGCAGGGTCCGCGCGATGTCACGGCCCGAGTGAAAGGGAATCGTAGTAGAACGGCCCGAACCATCGCGAAACTGCTTGTGGGATCCACGCTGCCGAACTTCGATGAATCCCAGCTTGCGCAAGATGGCGACGACCTCGGCGGGCTTCAGGACCGGCACGTTTCCCACGTGTCAGGCAACCGCGACGTCTTGCACCCCAACGAACTCAGACTCGAGAACGGGCTCGCCGTCCTCCAACAGCATGGCGATTACTTCTCGAAGATTGATGTTCAGCTCATCGAGCGTTGTCCCCTGCGAGTGGGCGCCCGGAAACCCTGGAACAAATCCGACGAAAAGCCCCGTATCAGGGTCGCGTTCGATCACCGCGGAAAAATTGCGCATAGCGTGCCTCCAATTGGAGCGGATTATCCCTCCGGCGATTGAGCTGAGCAAGCTTAGTGGGCCCAACGTACCAGCTAACCGGCGGGCCGCGGGCCGGCGCGAGGCGCGCTGCCCACGAGACGTCCGTGTTCACCGCCGGGTTAGCGTAGTAATCGGCCGCGCCCGAAAATCGCCCGAAAGTCACTCTGAAACAGCCTTTGTAAATCAATCAGTTAAAGGGAGTGACTTAAGAGGCCGCGCGCGACTTAGGCCGCCCGTCGCAGCTCTTCGCGGATGAGTTTGCGCAACGTGGCCTCAAGCCCCTGTTGATGTACATAGGCTTTGAGAGCGTCGTTGATGAGCGATTGGTAGTTTCCGCCTCCGGCCGCGTTGACACGAGCCCGGAACCAATCGATTAGTTCGTTATCAAGCCGGATGGTAATCCGCGTCTTACCGGAAGCAGCCGGGACTATCGCACCCCGCTTCGCTTTGGAAAAGTCGTACTCAGCCTTCATAGATTTTGCACTCCTTCGACGAAGCCACGCGAGCAGAAATCAATCGGATGTCGTCGCCACGTTCCGTGAACACGACGACGAGATGGCGCCCGAATGCGTCAACACCCAAGATGACGAAGCGCAGCTCTCCGCGCACATCCGAATTTGGGCGAGCGAGGGCCAACGGGTCTTCGAAAACGGCAACCGCATCGGCGAAGTCGACGCCGTGCTTGGCCAGATTGGTGCGAGACTTCGCTGGATCCCATTCGAACGCCATGTGGCATTATATGCACAAATGTACACCGTCGCAATAGGCATAGGATTGGTCCGTGCGGCCCAACGTACCAGTTAACCGGCGGCCCGCTTGCGGGACGTCCGGTTCAACGCCCGGTTAGGCGCCCGCGGGAGACGAGCGGGAACTGCTCTGGATGCCGAATCGAGGCCACGGCCAAGTCGATGTCGAGGGCTGGCCAATAGAGATGATGCGGGGATGGCAATTCGACGTCGGTAAGCTTGCCAATAGGCGCATCACGAAACCACGGAAAATCGGCAAACGGTACGAACAACTCCTCGTCTCCGAGCAGTAGCCAGAAACCGTGCTTCGACACATTGGTGACCTCAACCGCCAAAGTGCCTGGCCCAAGAACTGCGGATTTCATCTGCATGCGTCTCGATAAGAGCTTTGACTGAGCGCAATTGCCGCTCGCTCAGGCCATAATTGTGCGCCAGCTCGACGGCCGGCTCAAGCCAATACTTCGCCTCGCCTTCGGAGCACTGTACGTGGACGTGCATGCGCGATTCTTCACGCGAGAAGAAGTAGAAGCGGAACTCCCCTTCACGAAAGACGGTGGGACTCATGAAGTGCGATGTTATCGCGAAGGATGGCCACGGGGCGCCTAACGTGCCAGTTAACCGGCGGCCCGCTGCGGGACGTCCGGTTGAACGCCGGGTTCGACGTCATCCTGACTCCTACTGCGCTGGCTCTTCCAGGAAATGCTGCACTTCGCGGATCAGGTGCATGCGGTTCTTTTCATTCAACATGAAGTGCGAGCCTTCTGAGAGCACGACCACGCGGCGGTGCTTTGCGGCGATGAGGCGCTTGAAGATCTCCTGCGCCATGGTCGGAGGCGTGATCGCGTCCCACTCGCCGACCACGAGCATCGTGGGGGCGCGGATCGCAGCCGGGTCGTAGGTCGGCTTGCCTGCGGCCCAAAATTCGCCGAGGTCTTTCAGCACGCCATTTGGCGAGCGCAGCACCGGCGGACTGCGCGACGCCCCGACGGGATCGGTGGCAAGGTTGGCAGCCCACCATTTGTCGTACCACTCTGTAGGACTTATCTCCTCCAGGCGCTCCTTCGGAATTCCGGCGGAATTGAACGGTCGCACGCTGTCGCGCGTTCCGGTGCGGTAAGCGCCTTGATACGGCGGCGGCTCAGGCCAGAACCACACGGGGCCATAGAGAACGAGCTTCTCGACCCTCGCCGGGTTCTCGGCGGCGTAGGCAGCCATCATCGTTGTGCCCCACGACCAGCCCACCAGATTGATTCTCGAAACGCCCCGGCGTTTGAGAATGAACTCCACTGCGGCCGCAATATCGCGCACCGCCTCGCGAGTGTCGGCAAACGGGGGATTGGCTGTTGGCGGCTGCGCCATCGCTGCCGGCCGCGTGAAGCGACCGTACCCGCGCACGTCCACGAAATACGCATCGAAGCCGCGGCGCGCGACGAATTCCATCCAAGAACCGCCGGGCAGCTCAATGTCGAACCCGGTCTCCGAAGGAAAGGTCGCTCCGTGCACAAAGAGCACGATGCGCTCCGGTCCGAAGCGTTCCTCGCCAGCCGGGTGCTTGTTGCGCACATGAAGCTGGATGCCCGGGTCCGACGCCGGGACCATGAAGGTCTCGCTTGATACGCTGCCGTCGCCGGGTAGTGCCGAGGCGCAGCCGGCGAGCGCTAGGCTCGTCGCAAGCGCTGCAAGCGATCGGGCAACCATCGTCTACTCCTCAAGAAATGAAGCGATGCGACTGACGTGTCGTGACGCCGAACGTACCAGTCAACCGGCGGCCCGCGAGCGGGCGCGAAGCGCTGCCCGCGGGCCGTCCGCGTTGAACGCCAGGTTAGGCCACACTCTCTCGCCTGGCCCATTGGTACTTGACGTCCTCGAGTCTCCACATCGGCTCGAAGCCGTGCGCAACGGCGGCGAAGCCATGATGCTCGTAGAAGCGGCAGGCACGCGCATTCCGGGCGAAAGTGAAGAGCCACAGGCTACCCGATGACTCCGATTGCGCCAAGCGAAGGAGTTGTGAGCCAATGCCTTGACCGATGTTCTGGACGCGGACGTAGAGTTGCGCGACTGACTCCGGGTTTGAGGCGAGAAAACCCACAATCGACCCGTCGTCCTTCGCGACGCGTCCGCGATTGGCCGGCAGGACCTTGCTTCGAAGGTAATCAATTTGTTCCTCGAGCGGATGCGGGTCAATGACACCGACTCCGTGCTCAAAGCTCGCGCGCCACATTCGGACTAGCGCGTCCGTATCGTGTGGCTGGAAGTCTTCAATGCGCAGCGAATGCATGTTTCGGGCGATTCGTGCGGCCTAACGTGTAAGGTAACCGGCGCGCCGCGCTGACACTTGCCAAGTAGAAGGCATGAATCGGCGCATCCGGTTGACCGCCCGGTTAGGCCGCGGTCTCAACGGGCACTTCCCAACCAGGGAAAACGAGCACCGCTGGATGACACCGGAGTGCACGCGCAAGCACCTTCGCGCGCTCGACGCCAAGGCGAACACGATCATTTTCTATGGCGGAAAGCGTCGCTTGAGGAACCCCGCTCAGTTCGGCGAGTTGGTTTTGGCTCAAACCTTGAAGCTCGCGCAGAATGCGCACCGATTCGCCGACCGAAACGTCGACACGCTTCCTGGCAGGGCGAAACTCCTTCATTTAGGGTCTCCGATAGTCATGCGCGGTGATGGACATGACCTGAAACATGGATTCGTCGGGGAGGACGCGGTAAATCACGCGGAACTGCACGCCCAGGCGAGAAGATCGATGCCCCCTCCATGCGCCAGCAAGTGCCTCATCGTGGAACCCGACGATCTGGCGCAGACCGGGCGGGCCAGAGATTGCCGCGATGTCCTTCCACTTCTCGTATCGCTTCAAAATCTCCTGAGGCACTGTGGCGCACTGTTTGTCGACGCGACGATGCTCAACGATTTGCCACATGTCATATTATGTATATACCACATATGGCATGTCAAGCGGTCCTACGCCTCGGGAGGCCTAACGTGCCCGTTAACCGGCGGCCCGCGGGCCGCCGCGAAGCGCTGCCCACGGGACGTCCGCGTTGAACGCCGGGTTGGGCCCGGGTTATGCCGCAAGTTCTAGCAGTGCCTTGGGATTGCGATGCGCAAGTTCGAGGAGGGTTCGGGCCGGACCCGATGGAGCACGGCGGCCCTGCTCCCATTCTTGCAGGGTGCGAACGGAGACCCCGATAAGCTGAGCGAACTGGCTCTGCGATAGACCAGTACGCGCGCGAATATTTGCAATGGAAGGATAGGTAACCACGCGGCCGGTTTCTCCACGCTTCAACTGCCGAATTCCTTCCAGAATTTCGGCGCCAAGGTCACGACGACGTTTCGGCATCTTCCAACTCCTGACGAATCTTGCGAAGCGCATTGGGAGAGATGTTCCCCATTTCGTGCTTCGCATAGATGGTGAGCATCCAGATCTTCCCGAGGTGCGTCCGAGCGAAATAGATTACCCGCACTCCGCCGCTCTTTCCGCGACCTGCGACGCCCCAGCGAATCTTACGAACGCCGCCCGAGCCTGGAACGACCGTTCCCGCGTCCGGGCGCTGCGCCAACTCGCCTTGAAGCGCGGCATACTCGACATCATTGATGTAGTCATACACAAGCCGCGAGAACAGCGGTGTTTCGACGAACATCAGCATGGCGCATTATACGGCGAAGACGTATAGGGCGCAAGCGGGCGTCTTGCGGCCCAACGTACGAGTTAACCGGCTAGCCGCGTTACCGCACGACAAGTAGAAGCCCCGCACCGGCGAGTCCGGTTGAACGCCGGGTTCGCCCACGATCCTGTCGTATTCGGCATGAGTCCCGATCCAGAACCACGACACGCCATTCTCGACTGCGATACCGAGCGCGCGGTAGCGCAGGCCGACGCGGACCGAACAATATCCGCCAACCCGCTTGAGTCTGAGCGATGGATGGTGGGAGTCAGATTTGAGATGTGCGAACGATCTGTCCGCGAGTGCCTGAGTCTCTGCCGGTAGAGCGCGGTAACTCGCCCAAAAGTCCGGCGAAGCGAAGTGGTTCAAAGCTTCGACGACTTCCCGGCCGCATGCGCTTCACGGGCGCGCTGGGCCAGGGAATCGAGTTTCCCCGCTCTTGCGTCTGCCTCAAACTGTCTGTCCCAAGTCTCGGCGTCGAACTCGGCAAACCACTGACGGAAGGTAGCGAGTTCTTCGGCCGACAATCCTTCAATTTGACGCTCGAGATCATTGACTTTGCTCATTGCTTGCCTCCGGTGCGCTCGGTTGATTATACGTCCGCTGCCGCTGCCGGCTAACGTTCAAGCTAACCGGCGGGCCGAGCCGATGCTCGCGAGCAAGAAGCCGTGTACCGGCCCGTCCGGTTGAGCGCAGGGTTAGCGTCGTAATCGGCCGCGCCCGAAAATCGCCCGCAAGTCACTCTGAAACAGCCTTTGTAAATCAATTGGTTAGAGGGAGTGACTTAAGAGGCGGCATGGCGATGAATTTCAATGAATTACGTTGGTTGGCACCTGCGGAGCGCCGCGCAAATCCAGCGGACACTCGGGAACATTCAATTCATTGGATCAGCTCGTCCGCGCGCAGCAATAGCGATTGCGGGATCGTCAGGCCGAGTGCCTTCGCGGTCTTGAGATTGATAACAAAGTCGAACTTTGTCGGTTGCTCAATCGGGAGATCGGCGGGTTTCGCACCCTTGAGGATCTTGTCGATGTAGATATGCGAGCGATTCGTGTACTCAGATCGGTTCGGCCCGTAGGCCATGAGCCCGCCAACCTCTACGAACCTCCTGAAAAAGGAAATCGCCGGCAGGCGGTGCTCCATCGCGAATTCCGCAATCTGTTTGCCGACGAGGCGACTGTCGAAGAGCGGCGACGACAATGTGACGATAGCGAGTGATCCACCCTTGACTGCGGCTCCAAGCGCTTGATCCAGATCCCCGGGGTTCCGGACTTCGAGGACTTGAAGCTCGATTCTGAGCTTCTCGGCCGCCCGCTTGATTGATGCCAACTGCCACGGCCCAGTCGTTGTATCCACCAGCACGGCGATGCGGCGAATTCCCGGAACCGCCTCTCTGATCAGTTCCAGCCATTTGCCGGCCAGACTGGGATGATCGAGGAACAACCCCGTGATGTTCCCGCCCGGCTGTCGGAGGCTGCGGGCGAAACCAGCCTGAACGGGGTCGCTCTCCAGGTCGATCGCCACGATCGGGATCGCGCTCGTTGCATCGCTCACGGCCCGGAGAGCGGCCGGGCCGATCGCAAGAAGCACGTCGACCTTCCGGCGGACCAGGTCAGCTGCGAGACCAAGGAGGGTCTCCGGCTTCCCACCCGCAAATCGGACCTCGAACGCTATGTTCTTGCCATCGACGTAGCCGAAGTCTCGCAAACCTTGTCGGGCGTTATCGAGTATCGGCCCGGCGCTACTACCGGGGTACAGCACACCCACCACTGCCACCTTCGCCGGCTGCTGTGCGCTGGCGGCGAGTGGCCACGCGAAGAGGCCACTTGCAGCGCCACCGATGAACGTTCGCCGGTCCATGACTGATTCACCTCGTCGACGAATTGAAGTCCAGCCATGCTACGCCTCCACACGGTATTTGGACGCCGCCCGCGTGCGACCGGCTATGGCCCAACCTCAGACGTCGTCCGTCGGGTTGCCGCCTAACGTACCAGTTAACCGGCGGCCCGCTTGCGGGACGTCCGCGTTGAACGCCGGGTTAGGCCGCGTCAGTTCAATTGCGCAAAATAGTTGGCGAGATCTTCGATGTCAGCGTTAGTCAGAGAGACAACGGGCGCCGCCTGCGAGCCAACGCCATGTGTCCGTGTCCCAGTGGCAAATGCTTGGAGTTGCGCCACCGCGTAGCCAACTGCCTGGCCCGCCAGGCGCGGCAATGCGGTTGCGGCGTTTCGGTCCGTTACGTGACAGTTGCCGCAGGCCAATACGATGGCTTTGTTCTGCCCCAAGACGGCTTTGGCCGAATCGACCTGATAGGCAACACTTGGCGCCGTTTGTGTCGCGAGAAACGAGGAGATCTCGCGCATATCGAGATCGGTCAGATTCGCCGCGGACGATGGCATCGTCGCTGTCGGGTCGGTGCGCGTCTTGTCCTTGTACGCTTTGAGTTGAACGTAAAGGTAGTCTGCGGGCTGCCCCTCCAACAATGGCATCGCGGCCAATCGATGTTGGGGTTGGTGGCACGTCAGGCAGATTTGAGCTTTGCTCGCGCCCGCCGAAACCTCGGCACGCCCATCGCTCGAAAAGACCCCAAGTACAAGCATCGCGTAGACAATTCGCTTCACTGGCTCCTCGATATGTGCTCAACGCGGCCTAGCGTACCAGTTGAGGGGCGCGCCGCGATGACATGCGACAAGTTGAAGTCCTTCCCCGGCGCGTCCCCTCGAACGCCGAGTTAGGCCGCGGCTCAGTGCGCCGCCTATGCTGTGACGTTAAGTTTCACGCCAAGGCTCTGGAGCACCTTGAGCACCGTGTCATAGCGCGGTTTTGCGCCAGGCGAAAAGGCCTTGTACAGACTTTCGCGCCCCAGGCCGGAACTTTCGGCGATCGCGGTCATTCCACGGGCCTTAGCGACATTACCAATCGCAGCCAAGAACACATCGGGGTTTCCATCCTCTAGCGCCGCCGTCAGGTATTCGGCGATCACCTCGTCATTGTCGAGATACGCGCTGGCATCAAAATCCCGTAGTTTGATACGCTTCATTTGACCTCACTCAATGGCGCCCGCCATCCGCTTTGCTCGGGCGATATCTTTGGCCTGAGTTGTTTTGTCGCCGCCACACAGCAATATGATCAGGACACCCTCGCGCCGCGTGAAATACACGCGGTAGCCGGCGCCGACGTCAACTCGCATCTCGCTCACGCCGGCGCCGACACTTCGAACGTCACCGAGATTGCCGAGGCGGGCCGAATCAAGCCGGGCAAGCACGCGGGCCTTTGCACGCATGTCCCGCAGACCGGAAAGCCAAATACCGAAGATGTCGGTCTGCTGAATTTGATTCACCGGCATATCGTATCCGAGTGGATACGGTCCGTCAAGTTGCGTCGCAACGAAGCTCTGAGCGGCCTAACGTACCAGTTAACCGGCGGCC
>Ga0315273_10001936_pt1 | contig 24062 bp, 18 predicted proteins | sample YL17G02_0_MG_FD_205753 | JGI IMG/M metagenome (GOLD analysis project Ga0315273, IMG submission 205753) | Sediment microbial communities from Yellowstone Lake, YNP, Wyoming, USA - YL17G02_0 | ecosystem: Environmental > Aquatic > Freshwater > Lake > Sediment | place: USA: Wyoming | collected...
CGAGCCGCGAGCGCACGATCTTCAGCTGGCCGCCCCGCGGCGTCCCGCACGTGTAGTAGAGAGTGCCGTCGCGCGTGAGCGAAGGGAAGAACTCGGCGCCGGTCGTGTTGACGGGGGTGCCCAGGTCGTACGGCTCGCCCCAGGCGCCGTCTGCCCTGCGGTCGGCGGCGAAGATGTTCTGGTTGGCCCAGCCGGGCTTCGTCTCCTCGCCCACCGTGGGCCGCGTGGTCAGGAAGAGCATCCGCTTCCCATCGGCTGACAGGCACGGCTCGAAATGGAAGTAGCGCGGATCGGCGGCGAACGGCGCGACCGCGGGCTCGGTCCATCGACCGTTCTCGAGGCGCGTGACCATGATGGTGGCGATCCAATCCGACATGACGCCGAAGTAGATCTCCCGGCCGTCGGGCGCGATCGCCACGTCCCGCTCACTCATCCCCGTGCAGACGAGGCCGGGAGCGAACAACTCCGGCGCCGCGCCCGGCTGCTTCTGGCCGAGGTACGGCCCGGCGTACGCAGAGAAGCTCGCGCCTCCCCGTGCCGTCGCCTCCACCTGGTCGGACGCCATCGAGAAGTGCATCTGCACGATGAGCCACCGGCCGCTGCGCTTCTCCAGCACTCCCGTCCAGCGCACGTCGTCCCAGTTCGCCGGCCGTCCGTCCCAGGTGTTGTGGTCGGTCAGCAGGCACGAGTACCAGGCGACGTCGCCGGACTTCGAGAGGTGGATCCGCAGATCCGTGAACTTCGAGCTCAGGGCCTTGAAACGGGGATCCATGAAGAAGGATTCCGTCTCCTTCCGGAACGCCTCGAAGCCTTCCATCGTGCTCTTCGAGTCGGGCTGGTAGAAGAAGAGGTTCGAGTCCTGCGCGAAGCAATCGAAGAGCGCCGGCTTGTCCTTGGTCAGCGCCCATTCGATCGAGGTGCGGATGACCTGGTCGATCTTCGCCTTCTCGGCGTCCTCGCGCCCCGCGCCGCGGGCGACCGGGACGCACATCAGGAGTACCAGGCAGGTGGACAGGGTTCCAAGGCTCCTCGCGTTCACGATCTCCTCCCCGGGGCACTTCGGTGGTGCGCCTCGACCGGTCCGCGACCGAGCGCGGCTGCGGCCCGACGGCGACCCTACCGCTGCCGCGCCGGCCCGGTGGGCCCTGTCGAACCTGCGCGGGGAATCGCGCCCCGGACGCAAGCGTTCGAGCGGTCCGGCGCGGGGCTCCCGGCTCAGGAGTGCCGCCGAGCAAGCGGGACCCGGGAGTGGGGGAGGACGAGCGCATGGTGCCTCTGCTCGCCCTCCCCCACTCCCGGGTCCCGCGCCCACGAGCGCGGATCGCGGCCCGGCCGGAGTTACCTGCCCAGCAGCCCCAGGATGCCGGTGGTCATCCACGGCATGTAGGTGATCAGCAGCACGCCGATGCCGAGGATGAGCAGGAAGGGCACGACGTGCCGGTAGAGTTGGGGCAGCGGCTTGTTGAAGCGCGACGACGACAGGAAGAGGTTGAGCCCCACCGGCGGGAACAGGAAGCCCAGCTCGAGATTCGCCAGGAACACCACGCCGAGGTGGATGGGGTTGATGCCGAACGCGACCCCGATGGGCGCGACCAGCGGCGCCAGGATGATGATCGCCGAATAGATCTCGAGCACGCTGCCGAGCACCAGCAGCACGACGTTGAGGACGAGCAGGAAGACGACCGGCGAGTGGATGTGCGTCTGCACCGCGGCCAGCAGCGCCATCGGGATCTGCGCGTCCACCAGCCAGCTCGTGAGCCCCATCGCGCTCGCCAGCAGGATCAGCACCGAGCCGCACAACACGCCGGCCTTGAGCAGCACGCCGGGCAACTCGCGCACCGGGTGGATGTCGCGCATCACGAAGCACTCGACCACGATGGCATAGGCGAAGGCCACCGCCGCGGCCTCGACCATGGTGGCCATCCCGGTGGCGAACAGCACCACCACCAGCACGGGCACCGACAGTTCCCACTTGGCCACCCAGCCGGAGATCAGCGCCTCCTTGAACGAGAACGCCTGCCGCGGGGCCTTGACCTTGCCGCCGACGCGGATGCCGTAGAGCGCCACGAGCAGCACCAGCAGGGTGCCGGGCAGCAGGCCGGCAAGGTAGAGCGAGTCGGCGGGCACGCTGGCCACGACCGCGTAGAGGATGACCGGCAGGCTGGGCGGGTAGAGCAGCCCGAGGCTGCCCGAGGCGGTCACCAGCCCGAGCGAGAACCCCTCCGGGTACTTCTCCTCGCGCAGGATGGGATAGAGCAGCCCGCCCAGCGCCATGATGGTGATGCCCGAGCCGCCGGTGAAGGTGGTGAACAGCGCGCACACCGCGGCCACCAGCACCGCCACGCCGCCGGGCATCCAGCCGAAGAGCGCGCGGAAGAAGCGCACCAGCCGCAGTGAGGCGTGCGACTCGGCCAGCACGTAGCCGCAGGCGGTCAGCAACGGGATGGCCGGCAGCGTCGGCGAGAGCATGAGCCGGTAGACCTCCGCCGTCACCGACGCGACCGGCACGAGGTCCTTGAAGAACAGCAGCAGCGCGATGCCGCCCATGGCGACGAAGACCGGCGCGCCGACCAGCGCGGCCAGCACGATCACCGCCAGCACCGGCAGCCAGAGCGCGTGCCCGACCGCGGGGACGGCGCCGAGCCCGAAGGCGAAGGCCATGGCGCCGAACGCCAGCGCCCTGCCCTTCCAGCCGTCGGCCGCGCCCCACGCCAGCTGGATCGCGATCAACGCCAGCGCCACCGGCATGACGCACTCGCTGATCCAGATCGGCAGCCCGATCGCCAGCACCCCGCCCTGGAGCCGGTCGGCGAGCACCACCCCCCAGGCCGAGTACGCCAGCACGCTGCAGACGGCGGCCGCGACCGCGGAGGAGAACAGGCGCGCGACGTTCCGCGCCTTTGCGTGCCCGAGCGCCTCGGCAGTCGAGAGCGTCAGGTGCCGGCGCTCGCGCGTCGCCAGCAGACCGCCGAGGAAGGCGAGCCAGAGCGTCAACTGTGCGCGGTAGGTGGCCGAGCCCGGGACCGCGAAGCCGCCGAACGGGCGGCCCACGGCGTCGATCAGCGGCAGCGCCATCGAGACCAGGAAGGCGAAGACCAGCACCCCGGCTTCGAGGTTCCGCAGGGCCGCCAGGACGCGACCCGGCCGCGGCTGCTGGGCGTCAGGCATCGTGGATCAGCGCGTGCCTGCGCCGCTCTTCTGGCGGAACGCGTCGCGCTCGCGGCGCGCCAGCTCGAGGATGTCGGGCGGCACGCGGCTGCCCTTCATCCCGTTGGCGAACTCCTCCGCCGCCAGGCGGAACTGGGTGGCGTTCGCCTCGCTCACGGCGTTCACCTTGAGTCCGCGCTTCTTCATCTCGGCCACGGCGGAGGTGTCCTGGCGCGGCACCTCGACTTCGAGTTTGTGCTCGAGCCTCTGGCACGACTCCAGGATCCGCGCGCGGTCCGGCTCGGAGATCTTCGCCCACGCATGCTTGGTCATGACGAGCCCGCCCACCAGCGGCGCCAGTCCCATGCCCACCAGGTTGGGCGTCATCCGGTACCACTGCAGGGTGAGCCCGAGCAACGGCGTGGTCGGATAGGAGTCGATCATGCCGGTCTGCAGCGCGGTCATGATGTCGGTGGCCGCGAGTGGCACGGGCTGGAAATCGAGCTCCCGCCAGAGCGCCACCATCTGGTCGTCGCCCGCCCAGACGAACATCTTGGTCTTGCGCAGCCCCTCCGCCGACTCGACCGGATGCTTGGTGAAGAAGTAGATCCAGCCACCGTGCCCCCAAGCGAGCAGCACGAAGCCCTTGGCCTCGAGCCGCTGCTTGAGCAGCGGGGTGAGCTTGTCGAGCGTGGCGTAGAGTTCGGGGTAGGAGGTGAAGAACATCGGGATGTTGAAAACGTTGAAGGCCGGATCGATGTTGGCGAGCCCCGCGGTGGTGACCGCCGCCGCCTGCAGCTGGCCGATGCGCATCTTGCGCACCAGGTCCGGCTCGTCGCCCGCCACGCCGCCCGGGTAGACGCGCAGCACGACCCGCCCCTGCGTGCCGGCGGTCCATTGCGCGCCCATGTCGCGCATGGACTTGTCCCAGACCGAGCCTTCGGGCACGAGAGTGGCCAGCTTGATGATCTGCGGCTGTGCCGTCGCGGGCGCGGGCGCGAGCCCGGTGGCGGCCAGCGCCAGGACCGCAGCACAGAGCGCGCCGGCGATGCCGGAACGGGCGGAGCACCTCACCTGGGGGACATGTCCCATCACTTCTCCTGGATCTGCGTGGTGTCAGGGGGAGCGGATTCGTCGACGAAGAATTCGTCCGCGCGCCCGATCAGCGCGCGGGCCTTGCGCTGCAGGACGATCGTGACCAGGCGCTGCCCGGGATCGCGGTCGGGATCGAACTCGAGCGCGCGGTTCAGCAGGCTCTCGAACTCCCCACGATCCTGCTTGAGCACCGAGACGGTCGTGGCGAGTGTCACGTAGGGCGAGGCCCTGGTGTCCTTCGAGAGCGCCACCGCCCGCGCGAAATGCCCGCGCGCGCGGGCCTCGGAGCCGCCCATCGTCTCGGGCAGCGCGTCGAGCAGGATGAGCGCCTCGTGGATCGCGCCGCCCTCGTAGCCTTCATCAAGCGCGAGCCCGCGTTCCATGAGTGCGCGGATCGCCGGCAGGTCGGCCAGCAGTTCCGGTCGGTCCTTGCCGAGCGAGATGGCCGAGCCCCACGAGGCCGCGGTCCAGTAGAGCATCGGGAGGTCGCGCTGCTGGATGCGCGCCGCGGCCTTCACCGGATCGAGCTGGAGCTCCGCGGAGACGCCCCGGCAGCGCTTCTCGAGCCCGCGCAGCCCGTAGCCACGCGCCCGCAGGTAGAGCTTGAGCGCGCGCTCGTGCAGGAGCGTGGCCTGTGGGTAGTCGCTGTTCACCAGCAGGTCGCCCTCGGCCTGCACGAACGCGTAGGAGTACTGCGTGAAGCCCTTGCAGAGGGTGAGCAGCAGGCCCTCGTGGTCGGGCACCACCGCGAGCAGCGACTCCATGGTCTTCAGTCCGAACGGCAGCGCGTCGCGCACCAGCTCGGGGTCCTCGTCGGTGCCGTAGACGTCCACGCCGCTCGTGAGCGAGTTGGCGACGCTCTTGACCGCCCAGCGCTTGACCGAGCACGAGGAGAGCGCGAGGGGGAGCGCGAGGAGCAAGGCGAGCGCCAGGACCAGGCGCGGTGCACGGGAGGACATGCCCGCACGCTAGCGCGGGGCCGGAGACGGGGTCAAGCGCGGTGGGGCCGTCAGCGATCCGGCAACAGGCGGCAAGATGGGCCCGGCGCCGTGACCGTCAGCACGCAGGCCCGGGCTACGACGGCTCTTCGATGGCCGCGCGAAGCACCGCCGCGTCCAGGTCCGCGCCATTGGGCCAGACGATCGTGCCCAGCTCCCGATCCACGCGCACCGTCGCGAAAGTCCCGGGAGCCTTGAGCGCCTCGAAGACCCCTTCGAAGCGGACGAGCCGCGCGACGTCCACCTCACCGACGAACCCGTCCGCGAAGCGCAGGCGTAGCCGGTAGGGCTCCAGGACCTCGACCTGAACCACGTCCGTCAGCATACGATCACTCCAGCGGCGCGATCTTCCTCAGCGGAGCCTGCTGCCGGGCCAATTCCCAGTCGGCGCGCAACTCGGCTTGATGGACGGCCGCCCATTCCATCACCAACCCCAGCGCGCGTGGCGGGAGGCGACCCTCCAGCACCCTCAGGCTGTCGAGCCCGATGATCGTCTGGTCCTGCCCGTAGCGAGCGTGGAAGTGCGGGGGCTCGTGGTCCGAGTAGAACATCGCGATCACGATTCCGAAGAAACGGCTGATCTCAGGCATCGTGCCCAGTCCTTCTCCACCGTGAATCCGGTCGGGGAGGTCCGCAGGAGCGATGTCGAGGGCAGCAGAGGCCAGCCTAGGCGCGTCCGGTCCGTGCGCGCAAGCCGGGCAGGAGCCGTGCCTTCTGAGCCCCTGCCGGCGCGTGAAGCAACTCACGACCGGGGGCAGCACTGCCAGCGCGCGAATTGTTCCGTGGACCCGCAGCCGCTCCCGCCGCGTCAGTGCAGCCGCTTGCGCCGGTTGCGCACGAAATCGCGGAAGACGTAGGCGCCCAGGTTCTGCGGGTCGGCCTCGTAGATGCGGCCGTGGTTCAGCTCCGTCAGGCGGCGCACGAAGTCGAGCAGCGGCGGGTCGGCGGCGAGCATGAAGGTCGTGATGGTGATGCGCTTGCGGCGGCAGCAGGCCGCCTCCTCGAGCGTGCGGTTCACGATCTTCGGATCGAGACCGAAGGGGTTCTTGTAGAGCCGGCCCTGCTCGCGGATGGCCGAGGGCTTGCCGTCGGTGACCATGAAGATCTGCTTGTTCACGCCCCGGCGCCCCTCGAGGATGCGCCGCGCGAGCGCCAGCCCGGCCTGGGTGTTGGTGTGGAACGGCCCCGCCTGGATCTTCAGCAGGTCGCGGATCGGCACCTGCACGGCGTCGTCACCGAACAGCACCACGTCGAGCGTGTCCTTCGGATAGCGCGTCTCGATCAGGTGGGCCAGCGCCAGCGCGATCCTCCTGGCCGGCGTGATGCGGTCCTCGCCGTAGAGGATCATGCTGTGGCTGACGTCCACCATCAGCACGGTGGCGGCCGACGAGAGGTGCTCCTGCTCGTAGACCTCGAGGTCCTCCTCCTCGAGCCTCAACTCCTCGATGCCGCGGTTGCGGACGGCGTTGCTCAGCGTGGCGAGCGGGTCGAGGCTGCCGAGGTCGTCGCCGAACTGGTAGGGCCGCGTCTCCGAGAGGCGCTCGCCGCCCTGGCCTGCGACCGGCGTGCGGTGGTCGCCCGCCCCGCCGGCCTGCAGTGCCGAGAAGATCTCGTTCAACGAATCCTGGCGGATGCGCTTCTCGCCCTGCGGCGTGACCTCGAAACCCCGGGACGTGCGCCGGGCCTCGCCCGACTCCTCGAGCAACTGCTTGAAGTCCTCGAGCCCGAACTTCTCGTTGAAGAAGCCGTACTGTTCGCCGAAGTGCGCCATCCAGCGCAGCGCCTCGTCCACGTCGCCGCCGGTCTGGAGCAGCAGGTTCCGGTAGATCTCCATCATCTGCCGGATGAAGTCGAGGTCCTCGGGCCTCGGGCCCTGCCACTGCGTGTAGTCGAAGCGCAAGACAGTCCTCAGGCGTCGCGGCGCGCGATGAGCACCGCGTAGCCGGGATTGCCGTCGCGGGGCTCGGAGCCCTCGGCCTCGATCGTGAGTCCCGCCTGCGCGAACCAGCCGCGGTAGGTCCCCACGTCGGCCTGGCTGTAGTACATGCGCACCCCCGGCACGCCGCGCCAGTCCTTCTCGACCCCGGTCCACGGGTGCTTGCCGACCATGGCGAGGAACCGGCCACCGGGCTTGAGCCAGCCGGCCACGCGCCCGATCAGCGCGGGCTGATCGGTGAGCGGCAGGTTGAAGACGGAGTAGAACGCGACCACGGCGTCGAAGGAACCCGCCGGGAACTCGACGGCGGTCATGTCGGCGCAGACGAAGCGCGCCTCGGGCACCAGCCGGCACGCACGCGCGATCTGCACGCCCGAGAGGTCCACCCCGGTCACGGCGAAGCGCTTCACCAGTTCGCGCGCCACCGGCACGCCGTTGCCACAGCCGAGGTCGAGCACGCGCGCGCCGTCGGCCAGCAGGGGCGTGAAGCGCCCGAGCCAGTAGCCGTAGCCCGAGCCCTCGAGGTCGAACGTGTCGCCTCGATAAGCGTACGACGCCAGGTCGTAGCCCACGCGCACCAGCTCGCGCGGGTCGCGGATGTGGTCCATCGGCCGCTCCGGGGCACCCACGCGAAGCGTGGGTCCGGGTCGCTCCGCCAGGTTCTTCGCCACGGCCTCAGTCCTCACCGATGCCGCTGAGCATGGACTTGAGCATGTCCTTGTAGGACGTGCGCGCGTCGTCGCTGCGCTCGCGCGAGAGCATCGAGTTCTGGTGCAGCCCCTCGAGCACGAACTCCATGGCGACCGCGGCCTCGCCGGCGTCCTTCGGCTCGAGGTACTGGTCCGCCAGCGCCGCGAGCCCGCGCACCGCGCCCAGCTGGCTCGCGTACTCGGCCTGCGGCAGGTCATCCGCGATGGCGACATGGTGCCCGGCCGCGAACCACTCGAGCACGGTCCGGTACTCGGACGGCGTGGGCGCAGGCGCGGGAGTCCCGGGCGTGGCTGGCGCGCGGCGGGCGCGTTTCGGCTTGAAGGCGTCGGGGAGACGCTGGGCGAAGAGCGACTTGATGCCGCGCCCGAGCAGCGCGCGGGCCACGTTGAGGGCGCCCTCCTGCTCGCCCTCGAGCACCAGCTCCACCTTGCCGCTGACCGCCGAGACCGCCTGCTGCAGGTCGCAGACGCGGGCGACCACGCGCGGCTCGCCTGTGACCAGGCCGCGGCGCTCGGCGTTCGAGATCAGGTTCTCCATGAGCGCGATCGGCAGCCGCGCGGAGACACCCGAGTTCTGGTCCACGTATTCGCTGCGGCGCGCCTGGATGGCGACCTCCTCCACCAGCTCGCGCAGGAAACCCGGCACGGCGACCTCGACCTCGCCGCCGCGCTCGATCCAGGACTCCTGTGCGGTGATGGCCATGCCGTCCTCGCGGGCGAGCGGGTAGTGGGTGATGATCTGCGAGCTGATGCGGTCCCGCAGCGGCGTGATGATGTTGCCGCGGTTCGTGTAGTCCTCCGGGTTGGCCGAGAATACCACCAGCAGATCGAGCGGCATGCGCACCGGGAAACCGCGGATCTGGAAATCCTTCTCCTCGAGGATGTTCAGCAGCCCCACCTGGATCCGCGGCTGCAGGTCGGGCAGCTCGTTGATGGCGAAGATGCCGCGGTTGGTGCGCGGGATGATGCCGTAGTGGATGACGCGCTCGTCCGAGTAGTCGAGCTTGAGCGTGGCCGCCTTGATCGGGTCGATGTCGCCGATCAGGTCCGCGATCGTGACGTCGGGCGTGGCCAACTTCTCCTGGTAGCGCTGCTCGCGGTGGAGCCAGACCAGCGGCGTCTCGTCGCCGAGCGTCTCGACCTGCTGGCGGGCATGGCGCGTGACCGGGTCGCGGGGGTCGCTGTTGAGCGGGCAGCCCTCGACCGCCGGGATCCACTCGTCCAGGAAGTGCGAGAGCGAGCGCAGCAGCCGGGTCTTGGCCTGGCCGCGCAGGCCGAGCAGGATGAAGTCGTGGCGCGAAAGGATGGCGTTCACGATCTGCGGCTCGACCGTGCGCTCGTAGCCCACGATGCCGGGGAACAGCCGCTCGCCCGAGCGGATCGCGGCGATCAGGTTCGCGCGCAACTCCTCGCGGACCGAGCGTGGCCGGTAACCGGAGGCCTTGAGCGCTCCGAAGGTGCGGGGACGGGTCATCGAGTGGCGTCTCCTAAGGTTCAGCGGACCCGCGCCGCGGAGGCGGCGGGATCGACCAGTGAATCACAGGCCCGCACCGCCGGAGCGGACACACCAAGGCTTCGCGGATATGCCGTTAGATGCCTGTGGTAGGGTGGCGATTCCGGTGCTCGAGAACAGGCATTCTGGCGTGCATCCGCCAACGGAGGTGCGAACCTGAAGGTCCTGATCGTCCACGCCCATCCCGAGCCGCGCTCGTTCGTCGGCGCCCTGCGCGACGTCGCGGTCGAGGAGTTGACGCGCCTCGGCCACGAGGTGCGCATCTCGGACCTCCACGCCCTGGGATTCCGCGCCGATTCCGGGCGACACGACTTCCTCGAAGCCGCCGACCCGGAATACCTCAAGCCGCAGCGCGAGCAGATGCACGCCAGCGAGCGGGGGACGTTCGCTCCGGATGTGCAGGCCGAGATCGAGAAGCTCCTCTGGGCGGACACGGTCCTGTGGACCTTTCCGCTCTGGTGGTTCTCGGTGCCCGCCATCCTCAAGGGCTGGGTGGACCGCGTCTTCGTGATGGGCGCCATCTATGGCGGCGGCCGCGTCTACGCGACCGGTGCGCTCAAGGGCCGCCGCGCGATGCTCGCCTTCACCACCGGCGGGCCCGCCGCCACGTACGCGCCGGGTGGATTCAACGGCGACCTGAACGTGCTCCTCTATCCCATCCATCACGGCATGCTGTGGTTCACCGGCATGGAGGTGCTGCCACCGTTCGTAGTCTACGGCCCGGCCCGCATGAGCGACGAGGAGCGCGCCGCGGCGCTGGATGCCTGGCGCGAGCGACTGCGCGGGCTCGAGGGCCTCGCGCCGCTGGGCCCCGGCTGCGGCGTGCCCGCGGGGTGATGGATGGGCGGGTGGCGGCCGGCCGCTGAGGCCCCGGACGCGCGCGGCTGCGCTATGCTGCCGGCCATGCGCGACCCTGCCCTGCTCGAGGAATGCCGCGCGCTGCGGCGCGCGGTCGAGCCCTACCCCACCATGGAGGCGCTGCGCGCCGCGCCCGAGTGGCAGGCACTCGACGCGCGGCTGCAGCGCCTGCTCGGCACGCCGCGCTTCCTCCCGGCGCCTTCCCCCCCGCCGCCGCCGTCCGATCCCACGCGCGTGCGGGCCGTGCACTGGAACATCGAGCACGGCAACGAGTACGAGCAGGTCGAGCGGGCGCTGATCTCGCACGCCGAACTGCGCGATGCCGACCTGGTCCTGCTCAACGAAGTGGATCTCGGCATGGCGCGCGCGGCCAACCGCGATGTCACCTCGGATCTGGCGAAGGCCCTCGGGCTGCACGGCGTCTTCGGCCCGCTGTTCCTCGAGTTGACGCCCGGGCGCGACGACGACCTGCGCTTCGCCGCACGCCGCGAGAACCAGGAGAGCCTTTTTGGCGTCGCCATCCTCTCGCGCTGGCCCATCGCCCGGGCTCGCATCGTGGACTTGCCGAGCCCCGAACGGATCCAGTTCGACCTCGAGCGCATGGTCGGGCGCCACATCGGCCTGGTGGCCGAGATCGAGCGGCCCGGCGCGCCGTTCGTCGCGGTCTCGGCCCACCTCGAGGTCCACCGCACGCGCGCACACCGCGCCGCACAGGTGCGCATGCTCGCGGACGCGCTGCGCGACGAGACCCGTCCCGTGATCTTCGCGGGCGATTTCAACTCGCACACCTTCGACCGCGGGCTGTGGCACGCGCCGCTCGCGGGCGCGCTGGCGCTGCTGCTGACTCCGGGCGGGGCACTGCGGCGCCGCCTGCTCCATCCCGACCAGGGCCCGGCGCACGAGGCGCTCTTCGACGAGTTGCGCGACGCGGGCTTCGAGTGGGCGCCGTTCGTGGACCACGAGCCCACGCTGCGTCTGCGTTTCGATCGCCTGGACGAATTGCGCGCGCTGTTCGGCCCGGCGCACGGGCTGGCGCGCCGGCTCTTCGCCCGGGCCGAGCAGCGCGCGCGCCTGCGGCTCGACTGGTTCGCGGCCCGCGGCTGGCGCGGCGGCCGCGGATCCACGGTGCCGGACCTCGACGGCCCCGGGCGAGCGAGCGACCACGCGCCGCTCGTGGCGGAGTTCCAGTAGCCGGAGTACGCCAAGTCGGACATCCAGTTACCTTGCCCCCACGTGCACCCGTAACTGTGCCGCGTGATATGATTGCGGCGGTTGGAGTGATTCCTCGGAGCCCCGCGCACCCCCCAGCCGGTCCCACGCGCAGCCAGGGAGCCGCTGTGTCTCAAGAGATTCCCCATGTCCTCCCTTCCAGGACTCCCGCTGTGGCGCCCATCTCGCGGATCCGTGTTTCGAGCGCGCCACGTGCGATACCCGGAAGCTCTCTCCTGATCACGGGCATGATCCCGCATCGCCGGGGGGGTTCTTGACCTCGCAGACGCGCTCACGCGGCCAAGACACCTCCCTGACGGCGCTCGTCCTCACCGGGATCCTCGTCGTGGCGGCGGTCCTGGGCGCCGTGATCATCCATGACCTGGCGCGAACCGTGCCGGCCGCATACGTATTCTGTGACGACGCTTTCTACTGCTTCACGGTGGCGCGGAACGTCGCCTCGGGCCACGGGGTCACGATCGATGGCATTCACGCCACGAATGGGTTCCAGCCGCTGTGGACGGCCCTGCTGGTCCCGCTCTACCGGGGGCTCCACTCGGACCGCGCGGTGTTTGGGTTCGTCTACATCCTGTCGGTCCTCCTCTGGGGGTTGGCCTCCTGGCTGTTCGTCCGGTTGGTCGCCAGGTACCTGCCCGACGGCTCACACCGTCCGGTAATCCTCGGCTGCGCCACCCTGTGCTTCGTGGCGGATCGCGACATCCAGGCTTACTTCTTCAGTGGCCTGGAGACGGGTCTCTACGCGACGCTGCTGCTGGGGTGCCTGCTCCTCTGGCCGGGGCGCGACCCCACACGCTGGCCCGCAGCGCGGATCGGCGTGCTGCTGGGGGCGTTGATGCTCGCGCGCAACGACGGTGTCTTCTTCGCCGGCGCCTTCCTCGCATCGGCGCTGGTCTGGCAACGCCATCGCCAGGGCATCGTGTCTGTGGCCGGCGCCGGCGTCGTGGCCTCGGCCCTGCTGCTACCCTGGCTGCTCTTCGGATACCGGCTGACCGGGACGATCGTCCCCCAGGGGGGTTGGGCCACAGGCGTGGGCGTCAACGCGTGTCCGCCGAGCCTGGCGAAGATCGCCACCACGCTCAGGATCCTGGCCGAGTTGTTCCTCACGCCCTTCGTCCCGGTCTCGCGTCTGAGCGACACGGCTGTCGGCGTGCTCGGAATCGTCGCCATCGGGCTGGCCCTGTTCCTGACCCGCCGCGAGGTTCGGCGTCGGCCCGAGTTGGTCGCGGTCGCCATCCCCTATCTCGCCGCGTGCGCGCTGCTGGTCGGCTACTACACGATGGCCAGCGGAGCGATGTGGTTCTACTCGCGCTACTTCATGCCCATCAAGATCGTCGCACTGTTCCTGCTGAGCCTCGCGTTCGCCCACGTGCTGCGCCGGACGACCGCCCATTTGCGCACAGCACTGGTGGTCCTGGCCGTCATGGTCTGCGTCGGGGTCAATCTGTACCGGGCACACGCCGCCTACGGACGGGGCGGCTACATGACGCCCGAGGCCCTGGCGCTCCTGCGGGACCGGCCGACCACTCCGAGGATCGGGGCGTTCGAATCCGGGCGAGTCGGCTATCTCTTTCCGGAGCAGATCATCAATCTCGACGGCAAGGTCAACCTCCGTGCGCTCGAGTCCATCGCCTCCGGTACGTTCCTCGACTACCTGGACCGGACCGGCATCGACGTCATCTACTGCCGCCCCGAATGCACCCTGTGGATGGAGGCGGAATACCCGTCGTGGCGGAAGAGCTGGCGCGACGAGGGCCATCATGATCCCAATGTGCTCGAGCACCTCTACCGGCGGAAAGACAAGCGCCGCGCTGATTTCCTCAACCGACTGAACCCGCCACTGCCAGCCCGCCCAACCGGCCCTCCCTTGCCGCATCCGGCGGCGCCCGGCTAGAGTCCCGGGTTTGAACACCACCTTCCGGCCCACTCCCACGCGCGGAGTTCCTGCATGCCGTTTCCCGCCCCCGACACGCTCGCCATCATCGGCGCCGGCCCGGTCGGCCTCGAGGCCGCCCTCGCGGCGCTCGACCACGGCTTCGACGTGCAGGTGCTCGAGCAGGGCGAGGTGGGCTCGCACCCGCTCGCCTGGGGGCACGTGCGGATGTTCACGCCCTGGCGCATGAACCTGGGGAAGCATTCGCGCGTGCACCTCGAGGCAGCGGGCTGGACGGCGCCCGAACCCGAGGCCTGCCCCACCGGACTCGAACTGGCCGAGCGCTACCTGCAGCCGCTCGCGCACCTGCCCGAAATGGCAGGGCGCATCCACCCGTTCACGCAGGTCGTGCAGGCGAGCCGGCACGGCCTGCTGCGCGGCGAGGGCTCGGACGCGGGCACGCGCCGCACGCGGCCCTTCCGCCTGCTGGTGCGCGACCAGGGCGGGCGCGAGAGTTTCCATCACGCGTTCTCGCTGGTGGACGCCTCGGGCGTCTACGCCCATCCCGACTGGGCGGGCTCGGGCGGGATCCCGGCGCGCGGCGAGCTGTACCTGCGCCCGCAGATGGCCTGTCACGTCGAGGACGTGCTGGGCCTGGACCGCGAGAAGTACGCGGGCCGGCGCACGGTCGTGATCGGCGAGGGCGCGTTCGCGGCGACGACGGTCGCGGCCCTCGCGCGGCTCGCCGAAGAGGCGCCGGGCACGACCGTGGCGTGGATCACGCGCGCCATCGCGGCGGGGATCTTCCCGGCGGCAGAGCACGATCCGCTGCCCGGGAGACGGGAGCTGCGCACGCGGGCGCGCGCGCTCGCCACCGGCGCGCACCCGGCGGTGGCGCACGTCGGCGGCGCCGAGGTCGAGGAGTTCGAGTTCAACGCGGCCACGCACCGCTACCGCGTGATCCTCTCCACCGGCGGGGAGACACACGCCGAAGAGGCGGACCGCGTCATCGTCAACGTGGGCTTCGGGCCCGACGAGACGCTCTGCCGCGAGCTCGACCAGGACGAGCCGCAGTTCTTCTCGCTCGGCCACGAGCCGCACGGGCACGAGCCGGACTTCCTGCTCGAGACCGGCTACCGGCAGGTCGGGGACGCGGTGGCGCGGCTCGCCGACGGGATGCGGACGAGCGCTCCGTAGCCCTCGGGTGACCCCGGCGCGCCGGAGCCCGACGCGCACTCTCCCCCACTTGCCGCCATCGCGCTGCGCGGTGCTACCCTGCGGCGCATGGAATGGACTCCCGACGCCCGCGCCGAGCTGCGCGCCCTGCTGGGCGAAGACGGCGTGCTCGACAGCGAGGCCGCGCGCTTCGCCTACGAGGCCGACGCGCTCACGCTCGAGCGCGGCCTGCCCGACGTGGTGGTGCTGCCGCGCTCGACCGACGAGGTCGCGGCGCTGGTGCGCTGGGCGCATGCGAACGGCCTGCCGGTGACGCCGCGCGGCGCGGGCACCGGGCTCGCCGGCGGCGCCACGCCGCACCGCGGCGGCATGCTGCTGGTGACGAGCCGCATGGACCAGGTGCTCGCGCTCGATCCGGAGCGGATGTTCGCCTGGGTCCAGCCGGGGCTGGTGAACGCGCGGCTCTCCGAACTCGCCGCGCCGCACGGGCTGCACTTCGCGCCCGACCCGTCCTCGCAGCCGGTGAGCACGATCGGCGGCAACGTCGCCGCCAACGCCGGCGGCCCGCACTGCCTCAAGCACGGCGTCACCGCGAACCACGTGCTCGGCCTGGTCGTGGTGCTGCACGACGGCAGCGTCGTGGCGCTGGGCGGCGAGGCGCCGGACTCCCCGGACGCCGAGCTCGCCTCCGTGCTGGCGGGCAGCGAGGGCACGCTCGGCATCCTCTGCGAGATCTGCGTGCGGCTGGTGCCGCGGCCCGAGGCCGTGCACACCATGAGCTTCGACTTCGCCGTGATCGAAGACGCCTGCCGCGCGGTCTCCGCGGTGATCGCGGCCGGCATCGTGCCCGCCGCGATGGAGTTGATGGACCGCCGGACCATGGAGGTGGTCGAGGCCTGGCTGCACCTCGGGCTGCCGCTGGACGCCGCCGCGGTGCTCATCATCGAGGTGGACGGACCGGCCGTGAGCCTGCCGGCGCAGGTCGGGCGCATCACGGCCATCACGCAGGAGCACGGCGCGCGCGGGGTGCGCGTGGCGAGCGATGCGGCGGAACGCGCGACGCTGTGGCGCGGGCGCAAGTCGTCGTTCGGGGCCTACGGGCGCGCCGGACGCGCCTTCTACCTCATGGACGGCACGGTCCCGCGCTCGCGCCTGGCCGAGGCCGTCGCCGCCGTGTACGCCCTGGCGGGCGCGCGCGGACTGAGCGCCGGCATGCTGCTGCACGCGGGCGACGGGAATCTGCACCCGCACATCCTCTTCGACGCCGACGACGAGACGCAGCGGCAGGCGGCGCTCGAAGTGTCGCAGGAGATCCTGCGCGTCTGCATCCGGCTGGGCGGCACCATCTCGGGCGAGCACGGCATCGGCCTGGAGAAGATCCCGATGATGAGCGAGGTCTACGCGCCCGCCGACCTCGCGACGATGCGCCGGCTGCGGCAGGCATTCGACCCCGACGGGCGGCTGAATCCGGGCAAGGTGCTGCCGGACGGCGGGGGCCGCGGCGCGCAGCACGCGCACGCCCGCGCGCCGGCGCGACCCGGGGACAGCGACGCCGGTCACGATCGGGAGGGACCGTGGAATTGAGACAGCCGAACCTCGCGACGCAAGCGCGCGAGCCCGGGTCGGCTCCCCACGCCGCGTGGCCGCTCGCGATCGTGCTCAGCGTCGCGCTCGGCGTCATCTTCCGGCTCACCGCGTGGCACTGCATGGGCCTGACCTTCCTGCCCGGCTACATCTGGGGCCCGGCGGCCGGCGTGGCGATCCTGCTCTACCTGTGGCTCGCGCGGGGTCGTCTTCAGGCAACCGGAACACGCGAGGGCGAGACCGCTTCGCCCGAGCCCACGCAGGTCGCGTGGGCCGTGCTCGTGATCGCCGGCTTCGTCACGAACGCGCTCACCTTCGCGCCGGAGCGCCTCGGTTCACTCGCGCTGCTCAGTGCCATCCACCTGCCCGCGCTCACCTGGCTCGTCATGGGGGTGGCGGTGCTGGGCCGCGTGGAGGATCCGCTCGAGCGCTTCGCCGCGGTGGTCAAGTCCATCGAGGTGCTGGTCACGGGCGCGATCTACGCCGGCGTCGTGGCCATCTTCTCCGGCGTGACGGCCGGCCTGCTCACGGCGCTGCAGGTGGAACTCCCCCCATCGTTCATCCAGGCGACCTTCGCGTTCCTCCTCGGGCTCATCCCCGTGCTGGCGGTGGCGAGCGTCTACGACCCCGGGTTGCGGCCCTCGGCCCAGCGCTTCGGCGCGGGCGTGACGCGGGTCTTCTTCATCGCGGCGCGGCTGTTCCTGCCGCTCACGCTCCTCGTGCTGCTGCTCGTGGCGGCCATCCTCCCGACCCGCTTCGGGGTGCTCTCGGAGAACCGTGGCACGCTCCTGATCTTCAACGCGATGCTCTTCGCCGTGATGCTCCTGATCGTGGGCGCCACGCCGTTGCGCGCCGATGATCTCGCGCCGCGGGCCGGGACCTGGCTGCGACGCGGCATCGCGGCCCTCGCGTTCGCGGCGGCCGTGGTCGGCGCCTTCGCCCTCGCCGCCGTCCTCTCGCGGACGGTCCACGGTGGGCTCACCGCCAACCGCCTCACGGTGATCGGCTGGAACGTGGTGAATCTCGTCACCCTGCTCCTGCTCCTGCTGCGCCAACTGCGCGCCGGCCGCCCAGGCTGGGTACACGCGCTGCACGCGGCCTTCGGGGAGGGCCTCGCGCTCTATGCGCTGTGGTCGGCGTTCGTGCTCGTCGCCCTGCCGCACCTCGCGCGCATCGCACACTGGCCCGTGTCCCCGGGACGCGGGATCTGGGACTGACGACCGCATGAGCGCCGGACCCGCTCCGCTCGACCCCGCGCGTTACGTCATCGCAGGCGTCGAGCCGTTGTCGGTGTGGCGGCCCGCCACGCGCGAGGAGACGGCCGAAGTCCTGCACGGCGCCGCGCGCGACGGGCTCGGGGTCGTGCCCTGGGGCGGCGGCGTTTCGCTCGCGCGCGAGCGCGCGCCGGAGCGCTACGACCTGGCGCTTGACCTCACCGCGCTCGACCACGTGGTGGAATGCCGCCCCGAGGACATGACCGTCACCGCCGAGTGCGGCGTCACACTCGGAACGCTGCGCGACGCGCTCGCCGCGCACGGGCAGGAGACGCAACTCGAGGGCGCGCGGGTGGAACGCGCCACACTCGGCGGCCTGCTGGCCGCGAACGCCTCGGGCCCGCGCCGGCTGCGCTTCGGGGCGCCGCGCGACCGCATCCTGGGCGCCCACTTCGCCCTGGCGGATGGCACACTCGCCCGCAGCGGCGGCCGTGTCGTCAAGAACGTCGCGGGCTACGCCGTCCACCGGCTGCTGTGCGGCTCGCGCGGCGGGCTCGCCGTGCTGCTCGAGGCCAGCCTCAAGCTCGCGCCCGCGCCGGCGCGGCGCGCGGCGCTGGTCTTCGGCGTGAGCGGGCGAGCGCTGGGCGACGCGGCGCGCTGGGCGGCGCTGCCGCAACTCGAGCCGGCAGTACTCACGGTGGTCGGCCAGACTCTCGCAGGAGCGCTGCCCGTCGCCTCGCCCACCGATCCCTTCACCGTGATCGTGGGCCTCGAGGACGACGAGCCGAGCGTGGCCCAGCAGGTCGCGGCCATCGAGCGTCTGCTGGGCGAACCCGACGCGCGGCTCGAGGACGACTCGGCGGCCGCCTTGTGGCGGGCGCTCGCCGACCTCGAGGACCGCGATGGCGCGCGGCTCACGTTCACCGGCGCGGCGAACACGCCCGCGGCGCTCGCGCCCCTGTTCGAGCGCCCCGAGGTCGCAGCCGGCACGCTGTTCCACGCCGCGGCGGGCCGCCTGCACGTCTTCCCCGCCCGCAGCGCCGCGCGGAACCTGCTCGAACCGCTCGCGGCCGCGGGCTTCTCGCTGATCGAGGCCGTCGCGGGCGACGGCGACCCGGCGGGCATCACCGCGCTCGAGCCGCTCATTGCCCCGCAGGCCGCGGTGCTCGATCTGCGAACGCGCATCCGCGGGGCGCTGGATCCCACAGGCGTGATGGCCTACGGGCCGCGCTGGAAGCGAAACGATCCATAGAGAGGAGCGCCACGCACATGCCGCACCTGACGCTGGAGTACTCCGACAACCTGCCCGCGCCGGTGGACTTCGGCGCGCTCTTCGCGCGCCTGCACGAGGCCCTGGTGGAGATCGGGTCGTTCCAGCTCGCCGACCTCAAGAGCCGGGCGGTCCCGCGCCCGTGCTTCCGCGTCGGAGCCGGTTCGCCGGAGAGCGTCTTCGTCCACCTGACCGTTGCCATCTTCGCCGGTCGAGCCCCCGTGCAGCAGCAGGAGATCGGCGAGCGCCTGCTGGCCATCCTGAAGGCGGCGTTCGAGCGGGCCTGGGTCGAGCGGCCGTGCGACTTCACGGTCGAACTCCGGGAGATGCGGCGCGAGGGCTACTTCAAGACCGTGAACGGCGCTACTTCTGGAACAGGTACGACACCTTGAAGAACGCGGTGCGCCCGGTGGCGCGGTGGTGGCCGGCGATGCGGTCGGCATCGCCGTTGTAGCCGAGGTAGAGCACCGAGCCCGGGTGAAGGACGTAGCCCAGCAGGGCGTCGGCGTCGAGGTGCCCGGCCTCGGTGTCGTACTGCGGATAGAGACGCGCGTAGAGCTGGCGCGTGAACTGCCAGGTCATCTTCGCACCCAGTGCCCACACGTCGTAGAGCACGCCCTGACCGTGGTCGCGGGAGAAGCGGTTGCGATTCGCGGAAAGCTCCGCCGTGAGCCGCGGCGAGGGCCGCAGTGTGGCCTCGACTTCGTACTCCTCCGACCAGCCGAGGAACGACCCGGCGTCGCTCTCGCCGTAATAGAGGCCATCACCCACCACCGCATCCAGCGTGAGATCGAGCACGCGCCACGCCGAGTTCTCCAGGCTCAGCGTCCAGACGGTCCTGAGATAATCGCGCGACTGCCAGCGCTCCATGATGCGCTCGGCCATGGTGTGGATGCGGGTCTGCTTCTGGAACTGCCAGTCGATCATCGGGCTCACCCACCACTCCTGGAGGCGCCCGGTCTGGTCGTGCATGACGTAGCCGTCGAGGATGGGTTGGATCGAACGCACGACGGCGTTCTGCGGACGCACGATGAAGTTGTAGTTCACGCGGGTCCGGCGCAGGTCCACGCGGCTCAGGAAGCCGGTCTCCGCGCGGAAGTCGGGACCCAGGTACTGGTGGAACAGCTGCAACTCGCGGACGCCGTCGCTGTAGTCCAACTCGCCCCCGTACGCCACGTCCTGGCTCGTGCTTCGGCGCCGGTCCCAGCCGAAGCGGAAACCGGTGCTGTCGAGCCCATTCGAGAACGAGACGGTGTCGGCGCGCGACCGGCTCTGCGCGACCTGCCCGTGGAAGAACCAGTGGCGCGACAGGCGCACATCGGCGTCGGCGGCGAACACGGCGTTCGAGCCGCCGTCGGGTTCGGAAGCGTCATCACCCCCAAGCGGCACGGCCAGGGGAGCGGCACGATCGCTCTGGTGCAGCGCGAACAGCGCGCCCACGCTCGAGTTCTCGCCGATCTCCCAGGCGGCGCGCCCGACCTGGAACCAGCCCTTCGCGGACGTGCCCTCCGTCGGCCCGCCGCCCACCCCGGCGAGCGTGCCACCGCCGTCGTCACGCACCACGAGGCCGCCGAGGCGCACGTGCCCGAGCCGGCCGGTGAGCTTGGCGCCGTAGGCCGGATCGGCGATGCGGCGCGTGTAGACCAGGTCGAATGCGGTGTTGAAGATGTCCGCGCCCTCGAGGAAGAAGGGACGCTTCTCCTCGAACTGGAGCGGGTAGCGCTGGTTCACATCGATCTGCAGGGCGTCCGCCTCGATCTGGCTGAAGTCGGGGTTCAGGGTCACATTCAACGTCAGCGTCGGGGACAGCGGCGCGCGCGCGTCGAGTCCGACGTCGGTGGCCCGCTGGCGCTCCCAGCCCGTGGCCACCCCGTCGCCGCCAAACTCGCGCTGCGAAGACCAGGTCGAGGCCGCGAAGGGCTGCAAGTCGAACAGGCCGCTGCCCTGGAGACCTTCAAGCCCGGTGAGGTCCGCGGCCTGCAGCAGGACGTCGCCACCCTCGGCTTCCCGGTAGAGCGGCCACGAGCAGGCTTCGTCGTTCTTCTGGATCTGGCGGCGGATCCACAGCCCCCACACGCCGGGACCGTTCTCGGGGAAACGCAGGGTGCGCAGCGGGATCGCCAGCTCAGCGGTCCAGCCCGCGCTGTCGAGCGTGGCCTCGGCGTCCCAGACACCGTCCCACTGGGTGTCGAGTTCGTCACCGATGAAGATGCCGTCGTACTGCACGCCGTATGGGTTCACGCCGAAGGTGAAGCCGCGGTGGCGGTCGCGGTAGGTGTCGAGCGCGACGCCGATCTGGTCCAATTCGAGGATCTGGTCGCGTGGCGCCAGGCTCGCGCGGACCGCGCCAGGCCCTCGGTTCCAGCAACGGAAGCCGAAGTAGATGTGCGTGTCATCGAGGAGCACGCGCACCTCGGTGGATTCGGACGGCGCCTCGCCCTCGCGGTTCTCGATGAGACGGAAGCCCGTGATGGGTGTGGCGCGCGCCCAGTCGGCCTCGTCGAGCATGCCGTCGACGCGGATGACACCGGTCGCACGCACGGCGGCCACCTGCGGGCGCTCGACGGCCGCGGCGGGCGTGATGAGGACCGCAAGGAAGGCGAGGGCGGCAGAGAGCGTGGCCGGGATACGCATGAGCCGCGTAGTCTCCACATCGGCCGGGCAGGGTGCAAGCGTTTTCTCGCGGCCGTGCAAGCCCGCAGCTGGGTCCTGGCTGCGCAGGGCCGCCTGAGGGCGGCCGGGCCCGCCCCGCGGGCGGTTTGTTTTCAAGTGAGGCGCGGGCGCCATCATGCTAGCCTCCCCGGCGGATATCCTTCTCCGAGGAGGTCGTCATGCCCTGGACCACGCTGCTGCCGGTCGTGCTGCTGGCCGTCTCACCCGCCACGCCGGGCGCGCCGGCGCTCGCCGCGCCCCTCGCCCACACCTTCTCCATCGTCGCCCGCGATTCCATCACGGGCGATCTGGGTGTCGCGGTGCAATCGCACTACTTCTCGGTCGGCCCGGTCGTGCCCTGGGCCGAGGCCGGCGTCGGGGCGGTGGCCACGCAGTCGCTGGTGCTGGTGGACTACGGCCCGAACGGCCTCGACCTCATGCGCTCGGGAATGTCGGCGCAGCAGGCGCTCGACTCGCTCCTGCGGGCCGACGCGCACAACGAGGGCCGCCAGGTGGCGATGGTGGACGCGCAGGGCGGCGTGGCCGCGTACACCGGCAGGGCCTGCATCCCCGACGCCGGGCACGACTGCGGCGCGCAGTATTCCGTGCAGGCGAACCTCATGGCGAACGACCGCGTCTGGCCCGCCATGGCGAAGGCGTACGAGAGCGCACCGGGCGACCTGGCCGAGCGGTTGCTCGCTGCACTCGACGCCGCACAGCAGGCGGGCGGCGACATCCGCGGACGGCAGTCGGCAGCGATCGTGGTGGTGAAGGCGCGCTCGAGCGGCAAGCCGTGGGCCGACCGGCTCTTCGACCTGCGGGTCGAGGACAGCCCGGAACCGCTCCAGGAGTTGCGGCGGCTCGTGCGCCTGCGGCGCGCCTACAACCTCGAGGACGCGGGCGACAACGCCATCGCCGAGAAACGGCCCGAGGCGGCGTTGCGCCACTACGAGGAAGCGATGAAGCTCGCGCCCGAGGTGGTGGAGCTCCAGTTCTGGGCCGCGGTCTCGATGGTCACCAACGGCCGCCGGCAGGAGGCGTTGCCGCTTTTCAAGAAGGTGTTCGCGCGGGAGGCGCGCTGGGTGCCGCTGGTGGAGCGCCTGCCGAAGGCGGACCTGTTCCCCGACGACCCGAAGCAGATCGCCGAGGTCCAGGCGCAGGCGACGAAGGGCGCGAAGTGGTGAGGCGGGTGACGACGCGGCCCGGGCCCGGCGCGTGAGCAACGTCTTCGATCACGGGCCGTCGCGCTTCGCCGAGCGGCGCCCGCGCAGTAGACTCGGCGGCATGTCCGATTTCCCGACGCGGGTGCGCTTCTCGCAGGCCTGGCGCGACGCCCGCGACCTGCTGCGCCAGCACCGCGGCCGGCTGCTGGTCGGCTTCGCGTTGATGCTGGTGAACCGCGCGGCCGGGTTCGTGCTGCCCGCCGCACCCAAGTTCGTGATCGACGACGCCATCGGCAGGCACCGCCCCGAGCTGCTGCCCCTGATCGCGCTGGCGCTCGGGGTGGCGACCCTGATCCAGGCCGGGACCTCCTTCGTCCTCTCGCAACTCCTCGGCGTGGCCGCGCAGCGCGCCATCACCGACATGCGCAAGAAGGTGATGGCCCACGTCACGCGTCTGCCGGTGCGCTACTTCGACGCCACCCAGACCGGCGTGCTGATCTCGCGCGTCATGACCGACGCCGAGGGCGTGCGGAACCTGGTCGGCACCGGGCTGGTGCAGCTCGCCAGCAGCCTGGTCACTGCGGCGGTCGCGCTGGTCTGGCTCTTCGCCATCTCCTGGCAGCTCACGCTGCTGAACCTCGTCTTCCTCGCGATCTTCGGCGCCGGCATGACCATCGCCTTCGGCACCCTGCGGCCGCTCTTCCGCGAGCGCGGCAAGATCAACGCCGAGGTCACCGGGCGGCTGGGCGAGACACTCAGCGGCGTGCGCGTGGTCAAGGCCTACACCGCCGAGCGCCGCGAGCAGCTCGTCTTCGCCCGCGGCGCGCACCGGCTGCTGCGCAACATCGCGCGCACCATGACCGGCGTCTCGGCGATCGGGGCGGTCGCGGGCGTGATCGCCGGCGGCATCGGCATCCTGATGATCCTGGTCGGCGGGCCCGCCATCCTCGGCGGCCGCATGACGCTCGGCACCTTCGGCACCTATGTGGCGCTGACCGGCATGCTGGCCGCGCCGCTCATCCAGCTCGCCTCGATCGGCACGCAGATGAGCGAGGCCTTCGCCGGGCTCGACCGCATCCGCGAGGTGCTGGGCACGCCCACCGAGCGCGACGGGCAGGGCTCCGGGGCGCTCGACGTCCTGCGCGGCGACCTCGCGTTCGAGCAGGTCTCGTTCGGCTACGCCGCGGGCGAGCCGGTGCTGAAGGACGTGAGCTTCTCGGCATCCGCGGGAACCACCACCGCGCTCGTGGGCTCGAGCGGCTCGGGCAAGAGCACGCTCATCAGCCTGATCATGGCCTTCAATCAGCCGCAGGCGGGCCGCATCCTGGTGGACGGGCGCGACCTCGCCGGCCTGCGCCTGGAGGACTACCGCGCGCGGCTGGGCGTGGTGCTGCAGGAGAACTTCCTCTTCGACGGCACCATCGCCGAGAACCTGGCCTTCTCGCGCCCGAACGCCACCGCCGGGGAGATCCGCGTGGTGGCGCACATCGCCCATTGCGACGAGTTCGCGGACCGCTTTCCCCAGGGCTTCGACACCGTGGTCGGCGAGCGCGGCATCCGGCTCTCGGGCGGGCAGCGCCAGCGCATCGCCATCGCGCGCGCCATCCTCGCCGACCCGCGCATCCTGATCCTCGACGAGGCCACCT
>Ga0315273_10001937_pt1 | contig 24059 bp, 17 predicted proteins | sample YL17G02_0_MG_FD_205753 | JGI IMG/M metagenome (GOLD analysis project Ga0315273, IMG submission 205753) | Sediment microbial communities from Yellowstone Lake, YNP, Wyoming, USA - YL17G02_0 | ecosystem: Environmental > Aquatic > Freshwater > Lake > Sediment | place: USA: Wyoming | collected...
CAGCGGTTGGCCAGGGCCCGCAACGCCGGCCGGGTGGGGGAGAGGCTCACGGTCATGATTGACGGCCCGGCCGGGCGGAATCAGTATACGGCTAGGACTGCGGGCTCGGCATTTGAAGTGGACGGGGGCGTGGTGGTAGAAGGCGACGGGCTGGTGCCCGGGACCCTCGTCGAGGTCCGCGTAACGGGAGCGGCGGCGTACGACCTGTTCGCGCGGGCCGAAGCCGCCGGACCCTTCTTACAACTGGTGAAAGGAACCGCGTGATGCGTGCAGGACTTGCGGCCGCCCTGGTCGGCCTGTTGGTGCTCGGCTCCCCCGCGGAGGCGAAGAAGTTCAAGTACGCCACCGGACCCAAGCCGGGGATCGACACGACCTTCACGACCGCCGAGACCGACATCACTCCCATCGTGCGGCCCCGCGGGCCGCGCGTGCCGGCGACCAATCTGCAGCTCGTGAGCCTGGTCGCCAATACCGCCTTCTCCAGTGCCCTGCAAACGGCCCCTCTCGACACGGGTGCCCACGTGGTGCTGGCGCCGGCGGAGGGCCACCCGCTCAACTTCGTGGTCGAGCACGCGGTGCTGCGCGAGTTGTCCCGGCGCGGCGTGACGGCCACCGTGCGGCGCACCATCCTGGCGGACGACAGCCTGGCGACGTACTCGCCCGCCGGCGACCCGCTGCTCGAGTACCAACTCGCCACCGCGCGAGTCACCTACCTGAGGCTGGTGGGCTGGCTGCCCTTTTCGGGGCGCGTGAAGATCGAGCGCCAGGCCCTGGTCGAGGGAGCGCTCACCCTGCGCGATCCCCGCAGCGCCAACATGCTGTGGTCGTCCGGCGCCTCCTACAACCTGCTGGACGCCTTCCCGAGTGACCGGGTCAACCTGGTCGAGGACGAACGCTACGCCGACCTGAAGAGCCCGGTGCCCACGCGGAACGTGGGCAAGGTCTTCGAGCCCGTGATCGTGATCGCGGTCGTCGCCGGACTGGCGGCGCTCTTCTTCCAGAACAGCCCGTGAGGCCCACAGTGACGCTGTCTCGCCGGGCGCGCCGGCTGCTGCTCCCGCTCGCCCTGGGCGTGCTCGCCGGGCCCCTGGCCGGCTGCGGGGCGAGCACCGTCCCCGCGGTCCGTTCCGAGCCGGAGCGCCTGGCCCAGGGACGCCGCGCGCTCGAGCGGCGCGAATACAACGTCGCGCTCGAGCTGCTGAAGAGCTACGTCGCCAACAATGCGGGCGGCGCGGACGTGGACCAGGCCATCGAGTTGCTGGGCGAGTCCCACCTGGCCATCAAGGACTGGGGCGAAGCCCAGAGCCAGTTCGAGCGGATCCTGCGTGACTATCCCGAGAGCGATTCCGCGGCCGCCGCCTCGTTCCGGCTGGGCGAAGCACTCTGGGGGCAGTCCCGTGGCCCCGCCTTCGACCAGGAATACACCCAGAAGGCCCTCGAACAGTGGGAAGGCTACCTGCGCGCGTACCCGGGGCACTGGCAGAACGCCGAGGGCGAGAAGCGCCGCCAGGCGGCGCGCGATCGGCTGGCGGACAAACTCGACCGGGCGGGCAGCCTCTACCTCAAGCTCAAGCGCACGGGACCGGCCCGCGTCTACTTCCAGCGCGTGCTCGACGAATACCCCGACACGGCGTCCGCGCCGAACGCGAGCCTGGGCCTTGCCCTGGCCGATGCGCAGGAGGGCATGCGCGACGAGGCGCTGGCCGTGCTGCACGACCTCGAGACGCGTTTCGCCGGCCAGGCCGTGGCCCTGCGCGCTGCGAAGGAGATCTCGCGCCTCGAGCGGCACTCGCCGAAGAAGAAGTAGCGCGGTGCGTCGCGTCGGCCTGTTTGGGGGGACGTTCGACCCACCGCACTTCGGACATCTCGTGCTGGCCGAATGGGCCCGCGTGCGGCTGCGACTCGACCGCGTGCTGTTCGTGCCCGCTGGCACGCCGCCCCACAAGCGCGGCCGCCAACTCACGGACGCCGCGCACCGGCTTGCCCTGACGCGGCTCGCAGTGCGGGGCAATCCGGCCTTCACGGTCTCCGGCATCGAGGCGCGCCGCGAGGGTCTCTCGTTCACCGTGGACACGCTGCGGCACTTTCACGCCCGCCAGCCGGGCGCGCGTTTCTACCTGCTGATGGGGGTGGACAGCCTCGCCGACTTCCCCAACTGGCACGAGCCCGGGGAGATTGCCCGGCTTGCCACGCTGGTCGTGGCCGCGCGGCCCGCGCAGCCGGTGCCTGGCGTGGGCGCCCGCAGCCACCCGCTCGTCCCGGCCCGCGCGCGCGGCCACGTCGTCCTGCTCGACAACCCGATCGTGGCCATCTCCTCGAGCGCCCTGCGGGCCCGCGCTCGCGCCGGGCGCTCGCTGCGCTACCTCGTGCCCGACGCGGTCGCCGCCTACGTCGCGCGCCACGGGCTGTACGGGCGGGGTGGCCGCGACTGATCCGGCGGTCTGTACGTATCGAGTAATTCAGCGTAAGCTGCTCATCGCTGAACAAGACGGAGCCTTCCTCGGACTTGCTGAATAGGGGGTCGGCGGTGAAGCGTGCACTCCAGGGAGCCTACGCACCGAGCATCGTGGCGGGCGAGACCGTCAGGGCGTTCGTGCCGAGTCCGTTGCCGCCTACGCCGCCTCTGGCGCTCGACGAAGCCTTCCGTGACCGGCTCGATCTCGCGCATCTGGCCCTGGGCCGGCTCGATGGCGTCTCGGCCATCGTGCCCGACACGCACCTGTTCCTTTCCATGTACGTCCGCAAGGAAGCCGTGCTGTCCTCGCAGATTGAGGGTACGCAGACCACGCTGTCCGACCTGCTGTTGTTCGAGTTGGACGAAGCCCCGGGTCTTCCTTTCGATGACGTGGTCGAAGTCTCCAATTACGTCGCTGCGCTCGAACATGGTCTGGCCCGGATGCGCGGGGGCTTCCCGAACTGGAACCGACTGATCCGTGAGATCCACGCCATCCTGCTCTCTCGCGGTCGTGGACGGAGCCAGTCCCCTGGCGAGTTCCGGCGATCACAGAACTGGATCGGCGGCAGCCGGCCGGGTGACGCCCATTTCGTTCCGCCGCCTCCCGAAGAAGTGGAAGGAGCCATGGGTCGGCTGGAGCGGTTCCTTCACGACGAGCCGGGGCGCACCCCCACACTCCTCAAGGCAGCCCTGGCCCATGTCCAGTTCGAGACGATCCACCCATTTCTCGATGGCAACGGTCGACTGGGCAGGCTGCTCATCCCATTGCTCTTCTGTGCCGAGGGCGTGCTGCGCGAGCCGCTGCTCTACCTGAGCCTCTTCTTCAAACAGCGCCGGGCCGAGTACTACGGACTGCTCGACCAGGTGCGCGTTGAAGGAGACTGGGAGCGCTGGGTCGAGTTCTTCGCGATTGGCGTCAATGAAACTGCCGACGCGGCGGTCAGCACCGCACACCGACTGGTCACCATGGCCCAGGAAGACCGGGCGCGCATCCAGACGGTCGGGCGAGTCGCCGGCTCGGCGCTGCAGGTGCACCAGGCACTGCTCACCCGGCCGGTCACGACCGTCGCGCGTCTGGCCGCCGACACCAGGCTCTCGATTCCGGCGGTGACCAACGCCATCGCCGCGCTGTCCGAGCAGAAACTCGTGCGCGAGATCACAGGACGCAAGCGTAACCGGGTGTTCGCCTACGACCGCTACATGGACGTTCTCAACCAGGGGACCGAGCCGGAATGACGCCGGACATCTCCGAGCGCGTGACCGACGACCTGTCGTCCGCGAAGTCCTTCCTCGACTGGCTCTTCGAGCGGTTGCTCAAGGGCACGAAGGCGTCCTGAGCATGCCCCGCCTCTTCGTCCTCGACGCGATGGGGCTCGCCTACCGGGCCTACTACGCGTTCATCTCGCGGCCGCTCATCAACTCGAGGGGCGAGAACACCTCCGCGATCTTCGGCTTCGCCAACACCGTGCTGAAGATCCGGCGCGAGGAGCAGCCCGACCACTGGGCGCTGGCCTGGGACGGTCCGGGGCCGACCTGGCGGCACGAGCGCTTCCCGGCCTACAAGGCGCAGCGCAAGCCCACGCCCGTGGACCTGCTCGCCCAGCTCGAGCCGATCGAGACGCTGGCGCAGGCGCTGGGGCTGCCGGTGCTCGAGATCCCGGGCATGGAGGCCGACGACGTCATGGCCACGCTGGCCGCGCGCGGTGCGCGCGAGGGGCTCGAGGTCGTGCTCGTCACCAGCGACAAGGACATGCTCCAGGTGGTGGGCGGGCCGGTGCGCGTGCTGATGCCGCAGGCGCGCGAGGCCTATGAGTGGATGGACGCCGACGCGGTGCGCGCCAAGTGGGAGGTGGGGCCCGAGCACATCCGCGACATGCTGGCGCTGATGGGCGACTCCAGCGACAACATCCCGGGCGTGCCGGGCGTGGGGGAGAAGACCGCGAAGGAGCTGATGCGCCGGTTCGGCTCGCTCGACGCGATCTACGCGCGGCTGGCCGAGGTGAAGAAGCCCGCGCTCAAGGCGAAGCTGGAGGCGAACCGTGAGCTGGCGTTCCTCTCGCGCGAGCTCGCGACGGTGCGCGCGGACCTCGACCTGCCGTACTCCTGGGAGGAGCTGCGCTGCGGCCCGATCCGGCGCGATGCGCTGCTCGAGTTCGCCAGGCGCTACGAGGTCCGTCGGCTCGAGACGGTGGCAGAGAGCCTGGGCGTGACGGATGCCGATGCGGGCGCGCTCTCGCCGGCGCGACCGGCCGAGCGGCGGGGTACGGTGAGCGAGACGCCGGCGGAGGGCGTGACGCTCGCGCTGCCGCGAGCGGCCGTGACCGCGCCGCCGACCCTGGCTCAGGTTCCGCCCGCCGCCCCGCGGGCTGCCGCGCCGCCTTGGAGTGTCCGCTCCGCCGGGCCGGCCCCGGGCGGTCAGGCCACGCTCGATCTCTGGGGCTCGGCCGGGATCGTCGACGCCGGAGGCGAGGCGGCGCTGCTCGAGGCCTGGACGCAGGAACTGCACGAGGTGCGGGCCCGCTCGCTGCACGGCCTGGCGCTGCTGCCGCTCACGGACGGTCCGGAGCCGCGGACCGCGCGGCTGGTGGGCCTCGCACTTGCCGCGCGCGACGGGACCGCCTGCTACGTCCCGCTGGCCCACGACTCGGGACCCAACCTGCCGCTCGCGAAGGTGCGCGAGTGGCTCGCCCCGGCGCTGGCCGATCCCACGGTGCCGAAGGTGGGCCATGACCTCAAGGCCGATTGCCACGTGCTCGAGGGTGCGGGTTTCAGTCTCGGCGGGCTGGCCTTCGACGTCCACCTCGGCTCGTTCCTCTGCGATCCGGAGCGCGACCACTCGCTGGCGGCGCTGGCGCGCGACTTCCTCGGCGAGGCCCTGCCCGAGCTCGAGTTGCCGGTGGCGCGCGGCCGGCCGCGGCCGCCGGTCCCGGCGCTCTCGCCGGAGGCCGCGGGGGCTTTCGCTGCGCCCGCGGCGGCCGCGCTCTGGCGGCTGGAATCGGCGCTCCGCGCCCAGCTCGATTCGCGCGAGCAAGTGGATCTCTACGCCCGGCTCGAGCATCCGCTCATCCGGGTGCTGCTCGAGATGGAGCGCTCGGGGATCGCGCTCGACTGCGCGGTGCTGGCCGAGATGTCGGGCCGAGCCGCCGAGGACATCGCCCGGCTGGAAGCGGCGCTGTACGTGCTGGCCGACGAGCGCATCAACCTCAACAGCGGGCCGCAGGTTGCACGCGTCCTGTTCGAGAAGCTCAAGCTGAAGACCGGCCGGCGCACCAAGACCGGCTTCTCGACCGACCAGGGCGTGCTCGAGGAACTGGCCGCGGAACACGCGTTCCCGAAGCTCCTGCTCGAATACCGGGCGCTCGCCAAGCTCAAGTCCACCTACCTCGATGCGCTGCCCGCGGTGGCCGACGCTTCGGACGGCCGCGTGCACACCACGTTCCACCAGGCGGTGGCGGCCACGGGGCGGCTCTCCTCGAGCGACCCGAACCTGCAGAACATCCCCTTCCGCACGCCGCAGGGTCGCGCCATTCGCCGGGCCTTCGTGGCCCCGGAAGGCTGCCTGCTGGTGGGCGCCGATTATTCGCAGATCGAGCTGCGCGTGATGGCGCATCTCTCGGAGGACCCGGCGCTGATCGAGGCGTTCCAGGGCGGGGAGGACGTGCACGCCAGCACGGCGCGGCGCGTCTTCGGCGTGAAGGAAGGCGAACTCGATCCGGCGCTGCGGGCGCGGGCCAAGATCGTGAACTTCGGCGTGATGTACGGGATGGGAAGTCGCAGCCTCGCGCAGCAGATGGGCATCGGCCTGAGCGAGGCCGAGGACTTCATCCGCCATTACTTCGGCGTCTACGCGCGGGTGCGCGAGTTCCTCGATGGTACGGTCGAGCAGGCGCGCACGCGCGGCTGGGTGCAGACGCTGCTGGGCCGGCGGCGCTACCTGCCCGACCTCACCAGCTCCCACGGCGGGCAGCGCTCGCTGGCCGAGCGCGCCGCGATCAACACGCCCATCCAGGGCTCGGCTGCCGACCTGATGAAGCTCGCGATGGTCCGGCTGGACGCCGCCTTGAAGCGCCAGAGGCCCTCGGCTAGATTGCTGCTGCAAGTGCATGATGAACTCCTGCTCGAGTGCCCGGCCGCGGACGCCGAGGCGGTCGCGGCGCTGACCCGCGCCGAGCTGCAGGGTTGCTTCCCGCTCCGGGTGCCGCTGGAAGTCACGTTGGGCGTCGGCCCGACCTGGTTCGATGTCCACTAGGGCGCGCCGCGCGCCTGCGGGCGACGGGCTGTTCATCGTCGGTCTGGTCGGCCGTGCGGGGAGCGGCAAGAGCGTGGTGGCGAACACCCTGGCTGCGGACGGCGCGGACGTGATCGAGGCCGACCTCGTGGGTCACGAGGTCACCGATCTGGATTCCGAGGTGCGGGCCGCGCTCGCCCGCGAGTACGGAGACGAGATCTACCGGCCGGATGGCCGGCTCGACCGCGAACGGGTCGCGGCCAGCGTGTTCCGCGACCCGGAGGCACGCGCCCGGCTGGACTGGCTGGTCCACCCGCGGCTCGTCGCGCGTCTCGAGCAGCGGTTGGAAGGACTGCGTGCGCGCGGCACGCGTGGCGTGGTGGTGCTGGATGCTGCGCTGCTGCTGGAATGGGGGCTGGAGCGCGGCTGCGACGCGGTGATCGCCGTCACCGCGCCGCCAGCGGAGCAGGTAGCGCGTCTCATGCGCAGCCGCGGCTGGACGGAGGCGGAGGCACGGAGCCGGCTCATGGCGCAGCGGACCGACGAGGCGTTCCGCGCAGCGGCGGACGTGACGCTCGACAACACGGGGAGCATCGAGGACCTGGCGCGGGTGGCGCGGGCGGCGGTCGCCGCGCTGCGGGCCGCCCGGGCGGAGAGGGGCTAGACCATGTTGACCGTCGCCGAAGTACGCAGCCGTCTGCAGCAGGCTCGCGCCACGCTGCAGGACCTGCGGAGGTACCTTTGACGTCGAGGCGCGCGCGCGCGAGGTGAGCGAGTCCGAGACCCGCATGGCCGAGCCCGGCTTCTGGGACCGGCCCGAGATCGCGCAGAAGACGGTCGCTGCGCTCAAGCATGCCAAGCGCACGGTCGAGGACTGGAGCAGGCCCGACGCCGAGCTGAGGCACCTGGAAGAACTGCTCGAGCTCGGCGAGACCGATCCGGCGCTGCTCGCCGAGGTCGAAGCCGAGGCCGCCAAACTGGCGAAACTCATCGCCGAACTCCAGACCCGCAGCCTGCTGTCGGGGGAGTACGACCGCCTCGGCGCGCTGGTCTCCATCCACCCCGGCGCCGGCGGGACCGAGTCGCAGGACTGGGCCGAGATGCTCTTCCGCATGTACATGCGCTGGGCCGAGCGGCGCGGTTTCGCGACCAGCATCCTCGACCTGCAGCCCGGGGACGAGGCCGGGCTCAAGGATGCGTCGGTCGAGATCACCGGCGAGCTTGCCTACGGCTACCTCAAGGGCGAGAGCGGCGTGCACCGGCTGGTGCGCATCTCACCGTTCGACGCGGCGCAGCGGCGCCACACCTCGTTCGCCTCGGTCTTCGTCTATCCGATGGTGGACGACACGATCACCGTGGACATCCAGCCCGGTGACCTGCGGGTGGACACCTTCCGGGCCAGCGGGGCGGGTGGCCAGCACGTGAACAAGACCGAGTCGGCGGTGCGCATCACCCACCTGCCCACGGGGCTCGTCGCGCAGTCTCAGGCCGAGCGCAGCCAGCACCGCAATCGCGAGTTCGCGATGCGCATGCTGCGCTCGCGGCTCTTCGTGCACTACCGCGAGCAGGAGCGCCTGAAGACCGCGTCGCTCTCCGCGGGCAAGAAGGAGATCGACTTCGGCAGCCAGATCCGCTCCTACGTGCTGCAGCCCTACACCATGGTGAACGACCACCGCACCGAGCTGAAGCTCGGGGACGTGCACGCGGTGCTCGACGGCGAGCTGGACCCGTTCATCGACGCGTACCTCAAGAGGAAGGACTCCTAGATGATCCCGGCGTACATCTTCCGCGAGTACGACATCCGCGGGCTGCACGAGACCGAGCTCACCGATGAGGCCGCCGAGGCGGTCGGCCGCGCCTTCGGCACGCTGACCCGTCGCGCGGGAGGCCGGCGCGTCGCGCTGGGCTGGGACGTGCGGCCGAGCAGCGTGCGGCTGGCCGCCGGTGCCGAGCGCGGCATGGTCGCGTGCGGGCTCGAGGTCGAACGGGTCGGCGTGGCGCCGACGCCCGCGCTCTACTACGCGGTGGCGTCCCGCTCGCTGGACGGCGGCATGCAGATCACCGGCAGCCACAACCCGCCCGAGTTCAACGGCTTCAAGATGACCAAGGGCAAGCTCCCGCTCTACGGGGCCGAGATCCAGGAGATGCGCGCCCTGATCGAGCGCGGCGACCTCGAGCGCGGGACCGGTTCCGCCGCCGACCGGCCGGTGCTGGACGAGTATCGCGCCATGCTGGTCGAGCGGCTGCGGAGTCCGAAGGGCCTCACGGTCGTGATGGACTGCGGCAACGGCTGCGCCGGGACGGTGGTGCCGGAGACCTTCGAGCGGATGGGGCACCGGGTGTTCCCGCTCTTCGCCGAGCTGGACGGCAGCTTTCCGAACCACCTGCCGGATCCCACGGTGCCCTCGCTGCTCGTCGCGCTGCAGGCCGAGGTGAAGCGGCGCGAGGCGGACTTCGGCATCGGTTTCGACGGCGACGCCGACCGCATCGGCGCGGTGGACGCGAACGGGCGCATCGTTTGGGGCGACCAGCTCCTGGCGCTGCTCGCGCGCGACGTGCTCACGCGCGTGCCGGGGGCGAGGATCATCTTCGACGTCAAGTGCAGCCAGGGCCTGAAGGAGGACATCGAGGCTCACGGCGGGCAGCCCGAGATGTGGAAGACCGGCCACTCGCTGCTCAAGAGCCGCCTGCATGAGACCGGCGCGCCGCTGGCCGGCGAGATGTCCGGGCACATGTTCTTCAGCGAGGGCTACTTCGGCTTCGACGACGCGCTCTTCGCCGCGGGGCGCCTGCTGCGCTACGTCGCCGCGACCGGGAAGACGTTCGCGGAGCTGGTGGACTCGATCCCGCATTACTTCGCCACGCCCGAGATCCGGCTCGCCTGCCCGGAGGAGCGCAAGTTCGCCGTGGTGGAGGAGCTCAAGCGCGGGTTCTCGGGGCGCTACCGGGTGATCGACATCGACGGCGCCCGCGTCGAGTTCGGCGACGGCTGGGGTCTGGTGCGCGCCTCGAACACCCAGCCGGTGCTGGTCGTGCGCTTCGAGGCCCGCAGCGCCGAGCGCCTCGAGGAGATCCGCGCCGTCTTCATGGAGCCGCTCGAGCGCCTGGGAGTGACCGGGGCGGTGACAGGGCATTGAGGAAAGCGGCCTCGGGCGCGGTCGGCGGCAGGCCGCTGCCGCGGGCTTTCTATGCCCGCGACCCGGTCGTCGTCGCCCGCGCCGTGCTCGGCCGGTTGCTGGTCTACGACTCGCCGCAGGGGCGCCTCTCCGGCCGCATCGTCGAAGCCGAGGCCTACCGCGGCGCGGACGATCCCGCGAGCCACGCCCACCGCGGCCGCACGGCGCGCAACGCCGCCATGTTCGGCGAACCCGGCCACGCCTACGTCTACTTCACCTACGGCATGCACCATTGCCTGAACCTGGTGACCGGGTCCGCGGGGCAGGCCTCGGCCGTCCTGGTGCGGGCGCTGGAGCCCGTGGACGGTGGTGAGCTCATGCGCGAGCGGCGCGGCGCCGGCGCCACCCCCCGGCTGGCGCGAGGGCCCGGAAACGTGGCCCGCGTGCTCGGGCTCACTCGTGCGCACGACGGCCTCGACCTGGTGGGCGGGCCGCTCTGGCTCTCGGACCTGCCGCCGCGGCGCGGCGGTCATCGCATCGCACAGGGCCCGCGCATCGGGATTCGCGTGGCGCTGGACCGTGACTGGCGCTGTTTTCTCGAGGGGCATCCGTGCGTCTCGGCCCCCGGAGGAGCCGCGCCCCGGATGGGTCGGACCCAGGTGCGCCGAAACGCCTCCCGACTCCGCGTGTTGACACGTCCGTGACCAGTTCCTAATATCCGATGGTCCGTGCATGCGCACCTCGTTGACCGTGCGCACTTTCGCCCCGGCAGGCGGGAGAGAATCCTCCTCCGCACGGTGAATGGACCATTCTGACCCGGACCAGCCGAAAAGGAGTCTTCATGAGCCCCAGGCGCAGGGTTCTGCTGAGCGCGATCAGTTCGATTCTTCTTCTCACCGCCCTCGCGGCGCCCGTGTATGCCCAGTTCTATGACATGACCCGCAGTTCACTCGGCTTCTCGCTGGATGCCATCGAGCGCAGTCCGCGCATGCTGGGCATGGGCGCCATGACCTTCGTGGGGAACGACCCCCACACCGCCATCACCCTGTGGGACTTCGCGGCCAACCCCCTGGGCATCCTCGAAGCGGACAGCACCAACACGGCCGAGTTGTACCCGGCGACTTCCTCGCTCTCGCAGGTGCACGGTTTCCCGAGCGGCAGCGGCACCCTCGAGCGGCAGGACCGTGCGGCGCGGGAGACCCGGGTCGGCTACGAGATCTGGCGCCGCATGGGCGGCAGGTCGGCCTACGGCATCGCGGGCGATTTCGGGTCCCTGCGCATGGATCAGACCTTCTCGGAGACGGTCGAGCATCGCAGCACTTTCAGCCAGCCGGCGATCATGCCCGTAATGACGGGGCACATGCCCTTCGTCAAGTCGAACCGCTGGCTCTACTCCATGCAACTCTTCTTTTCCGCCGAGACCAAGGGGAACCAGTACCGCAACCTGTCGGAGAACTCCCAAGGGCAGTACATCGACCAGACGGGGCTGAGCGTGGACCCGCCCGAGTTCTTCACGCCGACCGATCTCAAGGTCTTCAGCACGGGTGGCGGACTGGGCGTGGCCTACGACCGCGGCCGGGCCTTCAAGGCCGCGGTGAACATGGGTATCGTCCAGAGCAGCATCCAGGGAAAGAACGAATCGGCCCGCCACTTCGCGCAGGTCGATGAGGACCGTCCCTACCAGAACAGCCAGGCCACGCTGGTCGGATGCCTGGGCCGCAGCCTGGAGTGGGGCGTGGACGGCCGCGATTGGCGATCACGGTCCGATGAGCGCTGGTACTTCAGCACCTCTGCCGGCGCCGGCACCGACCCGCTCGTGGGGGGGCCCGGCGAACTCCTGCTGCGTGAAGAGCGCGGGCAGGCCCTGCACACGCGGTTGCGCTGGACGCGCGGGCCGTTCGAGTTGGGCGCTGGACTGGCGACCGGTTACCACAAGATCATCATCACGCCCCCGAGCATCGGGGACCTCACCTCGTTCAACCACTTCCGGAACACCACCTACTACCGTCCTAACGCCGACTCCCTCGTGTTGCCGGATAGCGTGGTCTTCAACCAGTCCGAGGAGCGCACCTGGGAGGCAGGAGGCGGGCTGACGATGCAGTTGCCGGGTGCGCGCGGATTGTGGGGTGTCGAGTACCACCGGTTGCAGGGCCTGACGGAGCAGACGGTGAGCGGGCAGGGCCCGCTGCGGAAGGGCTGGGACCTCCGGACCGGGCTCGAGTACCGGTGCACCCAGGCCATGACCGGGCGTGTCGGCTACGTGTATCGGCGGGAAGACGAGGACGATTACATCCAGCAGAACGAGTATCTCGCCAACACCATGACGCTGGGCCTTGGCCTCCGGCCGGCCGGAGCCACCTGGACCTTCGAGGCCGGCTATGCGATCGAATGGCGGCAACCTGACTATGGCACCTCGGCCGATCCGCGCTCGAGCCGCCAGCAACTGGCCAGCATGGTGCGATGGGCGTTCTGAGCGTGCTGGGTCTGCAGGGAGGGCACGGGCCCGTGGAGGGACTGAAGAATCTCTTGACAACTACACCATGGCGGCGGGATAGTCAGGTCATCTCGGGCGTAGGGCACCGCCGTCCGGCGGCATTTCCCCAGGTGCCGATCCTGCCGAACCGAACCACCATTCGACCTCCCGACTCCGACCGCGACCTCCGTCTGCGTGTGGCGTGCCTTGTTTCGCGCAGCCGGATGCCTGCAATTCCCCGGATGGTTCCGGTGGCTGGATGGCTCCATGGCCGGAATCGCGTTGACAGCGTGACCTTGGCTTGGCATCGTCTACCGTTCGTTTGGTCCGGACCTACTGACCGCATCGCTGCGCACCTGAGAGGTTGAGTCGCATGTTCTCTGATGGCAGGCGTTTGATCCGAGCGGGCGCGGCGCTTGTGCTGGTCCTCGCCCTGGCCGTCCCCGCAATCGCACAGCAGGCCAAACCGGCGGTCAAGCCGGCGGCTCCGCGGACGGCCCCGAAGGCCGCTCCCAAGACCGCGACGCCGGCCAAAGTGGCCCCGAAGGTGGCACCCGCGCAGCCGGCAGCGCCCAGGCCCGCCGTGGCCCCCCCGAAGGCGGCGACGCCCGCGGCGTCGGCGTACGGCAAGATCCAGGGCCGGGTGACCGCGCGCGGCGAGCCGATCCCCTTCGCCAATGTGACCGTGCCCGCGACCAGACAGGGCACCCAGGCCGACGACAATGGCAACTACGTCATCGTCGGCGTTCCGGTGGGCTCGACCGAGGTCCGCGCCATCGCCACCGGCTATGACGCGCAGAAGCAGACGGTCCTGGTGAGCGCCGGGGCCACGGCCACGCTGAACTTCGCCTTCGGTGAGCAGAAGATCGTCAAGGAGCTCGAGACCATCGAGATCAGTGCGCAGAAGCGCATCGACACGAAGTCCTCGACCACCAAGCAGACCATCACCGCGGACAAGCTCAAGGAGATCCCGGTGGACAACCTGCGCGAGGCGGTGGCGGTGAAGGCCGGCATCGTGGCGTTCGGTGGGGAGCTCCACTTCCGTGGGGGCCGCGGCGGCGAGGTGAAGTTCCAGTTTGACGGCGTCGAGGCGTCGGATCCGCTCTTCGGACGAGGGGCCAACATCGCCTCGCTGGCCGTGGCCGGCACCGACGTGCTCTCGGGAGGCTTCGATGCCGAATTCGGCAACGCGCTCTCGGGCGTGGTGATCGTCAGCACGAAAGAAGGCACCGAGCGCTTCGGCGGCGAGGTGCGCTGGGATACCGACCGCTTTGGCGACCCGACCAAGACTTTCAACAACTTCGACCGTTTCACCTTCGGTTTCGGCGGCCCGACCCCGATCAAGAACCTGACGTACTTCGCGACCTACGAGGGCAGTTTCTCGGATACCTACCTGAAGAGCAGCATGAGCCACCCGCGCACCACGTTCATCGACTTCATCCAGTTGGGCAACCGGCAGTTCAACCAGGTCAACACGAACTTCAAGCTGGCCTACCGGGTGAACCCCAGGAACAAGCTCACCTTCGAGACCATCAACAACCGTACCGTGAACACTCCCTACGACCACATGTGGAGCCGCGAGGGTTATGTGCAGGTGAGGTACGACACCACCCGGGTGGCAGGCCAGCCCGACACCTACCGGCCCCGCTACGGCACCTGGAGTTCCACGCAGAAGGACTCCACCTTCCAGTACGTCAACCTGCCCGACCACGTCGCGACGACGGACGACCGGTTCAACCAGCAGACCTTCGTCTGGACGGACCAGATCTCGGACAAGGCGGTGTGGTCCACCCGCGTGGCGAACCTGAACTTCAACACGATCAATTCGGTCAGCGGCAAGCAGCCGTGGGAATACTGGATCCAGAGTCCCTTCTATTGGAGCGGCAACACCATGTTCGGGACGGAGAACAACCCGTACTTTGCCACGCACGGCGACCGGCCCACCTATTCCAAGCGCGACCAGTCCATCTGGAACATGAAGAGCGACTACTCGACCCGGCGCTGGAAGCAACACACCGTCAAGACCGGCGTCGAGGTCAAGTACAACGAGGTGTCGAACCTGACCCTGACGCAGCCGAACTCGGAAGCCAACGGGCTTCCAGGCGGCACCCGCTCCGAATACATCAACTACAACCCCGAAGGCGCCGCGTTCGTGCAGGACCGCTGGGAGTTCGAGGGGCTCGTGCTCAACGCGGGCCTGCGGTTCGACATGTTTTCGCCGGGCCTGCAGGTCGCCAACATTGACCTGCCGAGCGGCAGTCGCTACAAGCAGCAGTTCAGCCCGCGGCTCGGCATCGCCTACCCGGTCTCGGACAAGGACGTGCTCTCGTTCCATTACGGGTGGACCTTCCAGACTCCGGCGCGCCAGTACATCTTCCAGAACCGGGGCACGCAGGCCAGTGTGGGGGTGCGTGGCAACCCGGACCTGGAGCCCGAGACCAACATCTCCTACCAGGCGGGCGTGCAGCACCTCTTCTCGCGCGACCTCTCGGGCCAGTTCTCGGTGTTCTTCAAGGACATCTACGGGCTGATCACCGTGCGGCAGGAGCGCGACGATTTCGGCAACCTGGTCAACGTCTACTTCAACGGTGACTACGCCAGCTCGCGGGGTTTCGAGACCAGCCTCATCAAGAGCTTCAGCCACAAGTTCTCGGCCGAAGTGAACTATACCTTCCAACTCGCGACCGGCGTGGCCTCGGACCCGAACACCGCGCTTCAGTTCTTCAACGGTGGCCAGCTCTATCTGCCCATCTCCGAGCAACCGCTGGACTGGGACCAGCGCCACACGCTCTCGGTGCAGGCGGTGGTGCGTGACCCGGGCAAGTGGGGTTTCCGCATGCTATGGCTGTACGGCTCGGGTTTCCCGTTCACGCCGTCATTCCGCAACGACCGCCGCCCGGACCCGGCGCTGAACAACTCGAGGCGGCTACCCTCGATCGCGCGGCTCACGATCGACGGGGACAAGTATTACAGGGTGTGGGGCCAGAACGTGACGCTGTTCTTCGACGCCAGGAACGTGCTGGACTCGAAGAACATCGCCCAGGTCGGGGGATTCAACTTCACCAACCCGTACGTGGACGGAGCGGGCGACGACTACATGATCTACTTCACGGAGACGGGACGGTCCGGCGGCGCCTACCTGCAGGACACCAACGGCGATTTCCTGCTGGACTGGGTGCCGGTCCAGGATCCGCGCGTTTACGAAGAAGGCCGGAGCGTGCGGCTCGGCGTGAGCATCACCTTCTAGCCATGGACCAGCCAATCGGGCAGCGAGGGAACATGAGAACGAGAGCTTGGCGCGGCTGGCTGCGCGTGGCGGCGGGCGTACTGCTGCTGCTGCTCGCTGCGACCGCTGCGACCGCGCAGGACGAGCAGGGTTCCGGGTTCTTCCGCAAGGGCACGATCGACGGAACGCTGGACGGGATGACGGAGGCTGAATTCAAGGCGGACTTTCCGGAGTACTTCCCGGTCGAGGGATCGGGAGTGGCGCGCCCATCCGCCATCCCCGACATCTTCGGTCCGGGGGCGGTGCTCGCCGTGGGCACCGTCCTCATGAAGGTCGCCAACTACGGGTTCTTCGGGAACCCGTTTACGAATGTCTCGAGCGACCCGTCCGGGCAGTGGCCGGGAGCTTCGGGCATCGAGTACCTGAACCTTGCCCTGCTCGCGGTGGGTGCGGTGAACCCCGTGGCCACGGACCCGAACGCGATCCGCCGCGTGAGTTCAGGGACCGAGTTTCGCCCGCCTACCCTCGATCCGGAAGACAAGATGTACCGGGCCTACGACGGGATCCTGAACGGCGCGAGGTCCTTCAACGATGACGATGATGCGTACCCGCGGGACGAGGGCCTGTACCGGGCCGGGGACAAGCGCTTCGACGAGGACTTCCTGGACGGGCGCGACAACGATCTCGACGGAAGCATCGACGAGGACTACGGAGCCCTCGGGCAACAGACCATCACTTGCGTGGTCCGTGACGACACGCCGCAGGCGATCGCCGCCTCGGCGGCCGAGAAGCACGTTCCCCTCGGCCTCGAAGTTCAGCAGATGGCCTGGGCCTACTCGATCCCGGGGTTCACGGACTTCAACCTCGTCCAGTACACCATTTTCAACCGTTCCGGCCACGTCCTCGACAGTCTCTTCGTGGGTGGCCTGGTGGACATGGACTGCGGTCCGGCCACGGCCTCCAGTTATTGGCAGGACGACAAGGACCTGGCCGGCTTTCCGAGTTGCGTGCTCCCGTACATGACGCCCTCGGACGGATCGGACAGGCGGCTCCAGGGTCCGGACATGAGGGTGAGCGGCACGCCGCCAGAGGTCCCGGACGACTCGTCCCTGTGCACCCACTTCGACCTCCGTATCAACGGTTTCTCGGTCGTGGACGACGACGGGGATCTGGGCCGTACCGCCGGCATCCCGACTTTCCTCCTGGTGGATCACACCATCGATCCGCTGGGGAAGACGGGGCCGTCCCAGGTGGGTTTCAGGGCGTTCCGCTCCTACACGGGCAATACGCCGTATGCGGGGGGTGGGAGTCCGCGCACCGACCAGGAGCGCTACGAGTTCATCTCGGGCAATGCAGGCACGAACCTCGGTGAGGACGGCCTCATCAATCAGGTCATGGGTGACGAGAAGGGTGACTACCAGGCCTACTGGTCCTGCGGACCGTGGCTCCTCGTGCCCGAGAATGGCAGCATCCAGGTCACCGTCGGGTTCACCGTGGCGGTCGGGAACAAGGAGCTCGCCGACGGTTTCGCCGCCGACTACGGGGCTCTATTGGCCGACCGGTTCTCGGGCGGGTCGGGGGCGCTGGTTTCCAAGTACCCGTCGCTCAACAACGCCTTCACCATCCAGGCCGCTGCCGCGGGCGTCTACGAGCAGCGGGAATGGCCCTTGCTCACGAATGGCCACGGCCGCGAAACACCGGTCCACCCGACCGCGGGTGAAGGGTCGATCACGGCCGAAGATTGCTACGACCAGGCCCCGCGCACCGTGACCTTCGCGGGTCCCGTGGACTGGTTCGACTTCGATTGCAACTACTGTACAGGAGTCTACGACAGCGAAAGGAGGCTCGGCTTGTTCCACCACACTTGGAACGCCGAATCTCCGCCGCCGAACCCGAACCTGAACGTGGCGGCTCAGTACAACTACGCGGACAACCAGACCCGCGTCGTCGCGGCGGGCGACAACCGGGTGACGATCGCCTGGGACAATCTCTCGGAGGTCACGCCAGACCCCAAGTCGAACCGGCTCGACTTCCGCGGCTACCGGGTGTGGAAGGCGGCCAACTGGCTGCGGCCCGTGGGTTCGGCGGGGCCGAGCGACAACGACTGGTCGCTGTTGGGCGAGTTCCGCCAGTTCCACGAATACAACTACGACAATACGAGTGGGCTGTGGGTGTTGCAGCAGCAGAACTACTCGAAGTCAAGCCCGACGTCCACGGATTCCTTGTGTCCGAAGGTGTACGTGCCCAACTACAATTTCCCGGACGGGCGCGTCGGCCCCGCCACGGTGGACATCTGCCTGCAGCTGGATGACCTGTGGGACCGGCAGAGCGGTCAGGTCATCAAGGCGGAGCAGATCGGTTGCGTGCAGGTGCGGGACACGAGTGGCAACCTCGTTTGCGACGAGGCCTTCGCCTGTATCAACGTCGGGCGCCTGCCCTGCGACAACCTGGTCAATTGGGAGCACCGCATCCGTTACCCCGTGGGCCGCTACAAGCTCGTGGATCGCGAGGTCAAGAACGGGTTCGTCTATTTCTACTCGGTGACGGCCTTCGATTCGACCGGTCAGGGGCAGGGGATGTCCATGTTGGAGGGCCGTCGTGCGGCGACGGAGGCCGACGGCGTGGTTCCGCAGGCCTTGGTGCTCGAGGGGAAGAGCGCATGGGTCGTGCCGAACCCATACCGGGGCAACCGGAACATCGCAGACCGGCCCTCGTCCTGGGACCTGACGCCCAATGGCTCGGATCCCACCGGCACGCACGTCGACTTCATGGGGTTGCCGCGCGGGAGGTGGACCATCCAGATCTTTACGGTCTCGGGCGACCTGGTGCAGACGCTCCGGTCGGAGGACGCGGTCAATGAGTCCATCCGCACGCCGGTCACGGTTGCGGACGGTACGACGGTGCCGGGGTACAACCGGCAGCAGGACAATCCAAACGACGGTCAGGCCAGCTGGAACCTGATTTCACGCAATGGACAGGACATCGTCAGCGGTATCTATCTATTCACCGTCGAGTCGGACGGCAGTACTCAGCGTGGCAAGTTCGTGGTCATCCGCTAGGCGCGGGAGCGAGAGAGGAGGATCGCAGTGAGAAAGATCATCGCGGCGCTGGGCCTGGCGGGTCTGCTCGTCCCCGGTTGGGCAGGTGCAGCTACCATCTTCGAGAAGGTCGGGACGGTCGGCAGTTCGTGGCTCAAGATCGCCGTCGGTGCCCGGGCGGCGGCCATGGGCGGGGCATTCGTCGGGGTGGCGGACGACGCCACCTCCGTCTACTGGAACGCCGCAGGCATCGCGCGAATCGATTCGGACAAGTCCGAGCTCTCGTTGAATCACGCGAACTGGCCGGCCGGCCTTTCTTTCGACCAGATGAGCTACGTCTTCCACATGCGCCGGATCCCCGGTGCCTTCGCGGTTCACGGGCGCGCACTCAGCATGCAGCCCATGCCGGTGACGACGGCCTACCAGCCGAACGGCACGGGTGAGACGTTCGATGCCGGCATGATGAACTTGGGACTGACCTACGCGCGCTCGTTTACGGACAAGTTCTGTGCCGGTGTCACCGGCAACTTCATCAGCGAGGGGCTGGCCGAGTACTCCCAGCAGGCCATGGCTTTCGACATCGGCACGCTGTACGACGTGGGCACGTTGGGGTTGCGCATCGGCATGTCCATCTCGAATATCGGCTCGGAGATCACCTTCATCGAGCGTCCGGCGCGCATGCCGTCCATCTTCCGGGTCGGCGCCTCGGCCGTGCTGATGCAGCGAGCCGATCAGAAGCTGATCGGGTCGCTGGAGTTCTCCCACCCGCCGGACAACTCGGAGCGACTCAACCTGGGAGCGGAATACTCGTTCCGCAAGTACCTGTTCCTGCGGGGCGGTTACGGCTTCAACTACGATTCCGAGGGCATCGCTGGCGGGATCGGATTCCACATGCCGGTCTCCGTGGCTGGCATGGCCAACGTGGACTATGCCTTTACGGACATGAAGGACCTGGGCGGTGTCCACCGTTTCTCGCTCACGTTCTTGTTCTGATCGCTGGATGCCGCGAGTCAGCCTGATGGCGAAGAGCTATCGGACGCGCTCCCTGGTGGGGGCGCGTCTTGCTTTGGCGTCCATGCTGGCCCTGGGCGTGGCAGGTCCATCCGGGGCCGCGGGTCCGGACGAGGGGTCGCTGCCCTGGCGCGTGGGCGGACGCAGGGGCTTCACGGTGGATGCCGCGGCGTTCCCCGATTCCTCCGGCCTGTCGCTCGAAGTCTACGTGCGCATCCCGAACGGCACGCTGACGGCGCTGACGCGGGACGCCCAGGGGTTGGCACGGTTGCGCGTGACCGCGCGGCTCCGGGGTGCCTTCGGTGGGGCGGGAAACCAGGAGCAGACGCAGGAATTCGCCATCGAGCCCGTGGATTCGACGGGGGGCTTTGGCAAGGTGATCGGGTTGCGATTCCCGGCACGGCCGGGAACCCACCGACTGTCCGTGCGCGTGGACGACGTGTTCTCGCGCAGGCGCATGGCCCTCGCCCGGGTGGCCTCCGGGGCCCGCGTCGAGGGTGAGGTGCGCGTGGCTGCGGCGCTGGACGGGCGCGAACTCTCCGACATCGAGTTCCTCTGGACCGAGCGGGTGGGCGGGCGAGCGACGGTGTTCAAGCGGGAGGGGAGGACCCTGCTGCCCGACCCGGAGCGACTGTATGGGCTGTTTGCGTCGGAGTTGCGAGCGGCTTTCGTGGCGCGGTCGGGCGCGGAGCGGCCCTGGCACTGGACGGCTCGCGTCCTCGATGGGGGGGGGCGGTCGATCGCGACGCAGGAGAGCACTGCGGCCGCGACGCGCGTGCTCCAGGGTGGTGTGGCGGTGGACCTCTCGACGACGCCGGCGGGCGGCTACGACCTGGAGTTGCGGGTCTGGCAGGAGGGGGATGCGGTCCCGCTCTTGAGGCGCGCCAAGTTCAGCGTGGCCTGGCAGGCCGACTCGTGGCTGCGAAACCCGCGTGAGGTCCAGGACGATGTGCACTTCCTGCTGGGGGCCGATGACGAAGAGGCGTTCGCGCTGCTCTCCCCGGGGGAGCAGGAACGCTATCTCGACGATTTCTGGGCGGCGCGCGACCCCGTCCCCGGGTCCCGTGAGAACGAGGCGCGGACGACGTTCCTGCGGCGGGTGAACCACGCGAATCGGTCCTACACCCGGCCCGGTCTCGGCAAGGGGATGTTCTCCGACATGGGACGGGTCTACGTCCGCTACGGCGAGCCGAGCGAGGTCCAGAGCCAGGTGATCCCCACGGGGGACCAGACCGTGGATCTGGTCATCTCGCAGATCGTGGCGAGCGAAGACCGCTCGATCGGCGACGTCAACGCGAAGGGCCCCGGTGGCGATCAGCGCCCCTTCGAACTCTGGATCTACGAGGGCCCGATCGGACTGCCGCCGGACGCAGACCCCGCCGTCGCCGGCCGCGTGCGTCGCAAGCGGCTCGTCTTCCTGTTCGTGGATGACGTGGGTGTAGGGGACTACCGGCTGCGTTACACGACCGAGTGACAGTGGCGGCCCGGTGGGCGCTCCAGCCTGCCGGCGAACCGCGCCGGCGGGCGGCGCTGTGGTCCTCCGTGGAACGGTGTGCCACCCGCGCTCCATCGAGTGCGTGCCCTGTGGGCCTTGACCCCTCCGGCACCATCGGGCATATTCGGAGCGTTCCGCCGTTTCATCCTTGTCGTTCCCGACCGATGAGTCCCTCCGGGGCTGGAGTGCCAGCATGCGTCTGGGCATCCTGACCGGCGGCGGCGACTGCCCTGGGCTCAACGCGCTCATCCGGGCAGCCGTCGTGCGCGCGGTGCGCACCTACCAGGGTCAGATGGTGGGTTTCGAGGATGGCTGGCTGGGGCTCTTCAAGTCCCGGACCCGCGACCTCGACCTGCCGGCCATCAAGGGTATCCTGCCGCGGGGAGGCACGATCCTCGGTACCTCGCGCACCGATCCCCTCCGTGAGGAGGGCGGCGTGCAGGCCGTCAAGGATGCCCTGGCCCTGCACGAACTGGACGGGTTGCTGGTGTGCGGCGGCGACGGCACGCTGTCCGCGGCTGACCGGCTCTGTGAAGCGGGTGTGCCCATCATCGGCATCCCCAAGACCATCGACAACGACGTGCCGGAGACGGACTTCGCCATGGGCTTCGACACGGCACTGGGCCACGTTGTGGACGCCGTGGACGCGCTCCACACCACGGCGGAGTCTCACGACCGGGTGATCGTGCTCGAGGTGATGGGGCGCAGCGCGGGCTGGATCGCGGTGTGCGGGGGCATAGCCGGTGGGGCCGACGTGGTGGTCGCGCCCGAGCATCCCACCAGCGTTCACGCGGTCTGCAACTACATCCGTCACCGGCAGGCGCGCGGCCGCTTCTTCAGCATCGTCGTGGTGGCCGAGGGGGCGCGCTTCGAGCCCGACCCCGACGGCAGGACGCTCGAGGTCCCGCAGCAGCAGGACGCGTTCGGCCGCCCGCGCTACGGCGGGGTGGGTGAATTGCTGGCGCGGGAGATCGAGTCGCGTCTCAAGACCGAGACGCGCACCGTCATCCTCGGGTTCGTGCAGCGGGGCGGCACGCCCACCCCGTTCGACCGCCTGCTGGGCTCGCGCATGGGCGTGGCGGCGGTGGACCTGGCCGTCAAGGGCGAGTACGGACGCATGGTGAGCCTGCAGGGCGGGCGCATCACGTCCGTGGATCTGGCCTTGGTGCGACAGGGTCCGCGCACCGTGCCCGCGGAGTTGTTCGAGACCGCGCGGATCTTCTTCGGCTGACGCCGACCGGCGCCGGCCGTCTTCGGGAAACCATCGAGATTCGTCTCGAGCCACAGGAGGAGGAACGAACATGGCAGTTCGCGTCGGGATCAGTGGCTTCGGCCGGATCGGTCGTCTGGTGGTGCGTGCAGCGGTGGACCGTGGCGTCCCCATCGAGTTCGTGGCGGTCAACGACATCACCGACGCTCCGACGCTCGCGCACCTGCTGAAGTACGACTCGGTGCACCGCGTCTGGCCCAAGGCCGGCAAGGTGGTGGACGGTTGCCTCGAGGTGGCGGGCAAGAAGATCCAGGTGCTGGCGGAGAAGGACCCCGCCAAGCTGCCGTGGAAGGCGCTGGGCGTGGACGTCGTGCTCGAGGCCACGGGCAAGTTCACCGACCGGGCCGGCGCAGCGCTGCATCTGGCCGCGGGCGCCCGCAACGTGGTGGTGTCGGCGCCGGCCAAGGGCGGTGACCTGACCTTCGTCATCGGGGTCAACGACCAACTCTTCGACAAGACGAAGCACCAGGTCGTGAGCATCGGGTCGTGCACGACCAACTGCCTGGCACCGGTCGCGAAGGTGCTGAACGACCTGGTCGGCATCGAGCGCGGCTTCATGACCACCATCCATGCCTACACCAACGACCAGAAGATCCTCGACCTGCCGCACAAGGACCTGCGACGCGCGCGTGCGGCGGCGATGAGCATGATCCCGACCTCGACGGGCGCGGCGAAGGCCATCGGTGAGGTGCTGCCGGAACTCAAGGGCAAGCTGGACGGCCTCGCGGTGCGCGTGCCGACCCCCGATGGCTCGCTCGTGGACCTGGTCGTGGAGGTCCGCAGGAGCACGACGAAGGACGAGATCAACGCCGCGATGAAGGCGGCGGCCGAGGGGCCGATGAAGGGCATCCTCGAATTCTGCACCGACCCGATCGTCTCCACCGACGTGATCGGCAACCCGCACAGCAGCGTGTTCGACTCGCTCTCCACCAACGTCATGGGCGGGAACCTGGTCAAGGTCCTCTCCTGGTACGACAACGAGTGGGGCTTCTCGCAGCGCGTCGTGGACGCCATGCTGATGATGGCGTAGGGCGGAGGGGCCATGGGCGACGTCAAGAAGGGTCTCGATGACCTGCAACCGGCCGGCAAGCGGGTCCTCGTGCGCGTGGACTTCAACGTGCCGGTCAAGGATGGCGTGGTCGGCGACGACTCGCGCATCGTGGCCGCACTGCCGACGATCCGCACCCTGATCGGGCAGCGGGCCCGGGTCATCCTGATGTCTCACCTCGGCCGGCCCAAGGGCGGGCCGGACACCAAGAACAGCCTCAAGCCCGTGGCCACGCGTCTCGAGCAGTTGCTCGGCCAGCCGGTGGCATTCGCCCCCGACTGCGTCGGCCCCGAGGTGGAGGCCCTGACCCGCTCGCTCGAAGACGGCCGGGTGCTGCTGCTCGAGAACCTGCGCTTCCACCCGGAGGAGGAGGCGAACGACCCCGGCTTCGCCCAGCGGCTGGCCGTGCTGGGTGAGTTGTACGTGAACGACGCCTTCGGCACGGCGCACCGCGCACACGCCTCGACCGAGGGCGTGACGCACTTCCTGCGCCCGGCAGTGGCCGGGTTCCTGATGCAGAAGGAACTCGACTACCTGGGGCGGACGCTCGAGAGTCCGCAGCGGCCGTTCGTCGCGGTGCTGGGCGGCGCGAAGATCTCGGGCAAGATCGACGTGCTCACCCAACTGCTGGGCAAGGTGGACCGGCTGCTGGTGGGCGGGGCGATGATGTTCACCTTCCTCAAGGCGCAGGGGCGCCCG
>Ga0315273_10001938_pt1 | contig 24053 bp, 14 predicted proteins | sample YL17G02_0_MG_FD_205753 | JGI IMG/M metagenome (GOLD analysis project Ga0315273, IMG submission 205753) | Sediment microbial communities from Yellowstone Lake, YNP, Wyoming, USA - YL17G02_0 | ecosystem: Environmental > Aquatic > Freshwater > Lake > Sediment | place: USA: Wyoming | collected...
CGTCAGCTGCGCGGTAGAATGATGCTTCAAGGTCAACCGGTCCAGCCAGCGGCTTACCGGTGGCATCGATCAAGCGACCCATGTAGGTCAGATCAGTCGGTACGGCTGCTTGTGCCACTTCAACTGCGGATACGAGGGCAGTGAGCGCGAATAAAGTAACGGCTTGAAGGTAACTCATAGGTTCCTCATTCAGTTCGCTGGATCATGTTGAAATAAAATATTATTGATATCGGTGCTGACAGTGCCGGCGACGCCGCCGCTACCACTGACGACCGGTTGTCTCAGCACGGCACCCCAGGCGATCGAGCCATCACTTGCCTGCGCCACTTTGCCTGTGCCGGTGCTGAGTATGGCTGGCCCAAACGCTGCAAAATCATCCAACACCAGGGCCTGATCGGCGTGCTCGACCTGACGGGTGCTAGGGTTGGCGGTGCTGACCACGACATCATTGATACCAGGCACAAAAGGTAGAGATTGCTTGTCGTAGCCGGGATACATCGTCAGCGTAGCGCCACCATCATTATTCATCACGATGCTGTAGCCGTTTCCGGTTCCTGATTTCAAATCAGCGGTTAGATAGGTTGTTTTTCCGTCCTTTGAGACCACTCTGACGGTCGTCATGCCGGCGGTCAGTTCGCTTTTGATCGTCAGGCGGAAGGATCCGGTGGACTGCGCCTGAACGAAATCACCGCCCAAGGCATCGGTGACTTCTTTACCAACATTCGGTCCAGTACCAGCGATGGGCGCAGTGGCAGCTTGCTGTTCAAGTTTGCTCTTATTGAATGATCCGCCGCTGCTATCGAGGGCTTTGTTGCAGCTGGTCACCAGGGCTAGCAAGCAGCAGACGAAGGTGTAAACAGCCAAACAGCGCGGCAAGGAAATGCGCAGCAATGTTGTTTGTACAGGTTTAATAAAGCACCTCCGTTGTAGCTCTAAAGGCTATCGGCTGGTCCGGAGGATTTATTAAGCTTTGCTTATTTTTATTTGTCGTAAGGGGCCGAACGAATCGGTCCCGACGCGGGAGTTTCAGGTTTAACTACCTGAAGTAAATGAAGTAAATTTTTTATGAGAAAATCGGCCGGCAACGCTGCGACCATCACTTACGGCCTCAGCCTCGGGCCAGGCTAGGCAATTTTACCCCCTCCTCGGAGCATGCCGGCTGCGGGTTGTCCCAGCTGTACCCACCTTGGGCAAAGGCCTGCCTGGTTGGCAAACCAAGGTCACCTGAGACCATGTCAACCGGTGGCTAGGGTCCAGTGACTTCGATCTCACGATGGGTCAAGCTTTCGCCGTTTAGGTTGCGAACGTCAATGAGCAGGTCGACGAAGGCTCCGTCGGTTACGGTCGGCAAGAAGCTTATAGCGGCCGGAGCGATATGCTTGACCGTGAATGGGAAGGGATAGGGCCGGCCGTCAATCAGTTCGATTTGGCCGCTGCGGTGCAGGTAGCGAGCAGATGCATAGACCTTGCCTTGAGCTGGCTTCGCTTGATTGTTGCGCAGGTGGAAGCCGAGGCGAAGGCCATGTTGTGGCTCGATGCTATAGTTGGCACCGGTGAACAATACCGGTCCAGCCGGTCCGCTTTGGTCGGGAACGACGACGGTACCACTGGTGTTACGGGCGCCCGTAGCAACTGTGGTCTTGCTGCTGAGCGACATCGCGGCAACGTTGATTCCAGGTGCTGGGCTTGCCTTCAGTGGTTCTAAGGCAGCAAGTTGCGGTTCATGGATCTGAATGTTTGCCGCAATAACGTCGTTAAAAGCTGGCGCCTCAGGGGGAGGATTTGGTGCCATAAATAATAGATTGTTTGCATCTGGTTTGCTGCTCGCTGGAATTGGTTCGGATGCTTTTGCGGCCATATCGCTGTCTGCAGGACTCTTAGTCGCGCTGTGCTGGATCGATGTCTTATTGATTGCGGCAAGCCAGTCTGGTTTTAGGGAGTACAGCAAATAGATGCTCCACGATATGCTGGCGGCTAGGACAAAGGGCGCAGCCGTTAGCACCTTGCTTTTGACCGTGGTGACAGCAAGAGACACAGCAGCCGGTGGTGCCACTGCAGGCGGTGCCTTATGGGTGTCAGCCTCGCGCCGGCCCCACTCCGCCAACTGTTTAGCGACGTATTCCACCGTGCCCGGGGCGACTGTCGAGGAATAGCCAAGTGCTGCGGCCAGCGCCGCGGGTGGCAGTGACGTGAACACGGCATTGGCCCGCGTCATGGGGAGTATTGCCAGCAGTGCGGCGATGTTGACCGGTGGCGCCGTCATGGCAAAGGCGGCGAGGATGCGGTCCTCGGTGGAGAGTATGGTCTGTATAGCATCCCGGGGTAGTTGGCCGGTCAAGTGGACGTCTCCTTGGGCTGCGGCCCCCTAACGGTAGGCGGTTGTCGCCCTTTAGAGTTTACCACGAAGCCACGCCCATCCCTGGCATTGGTCGGCAGGAAGGCTTGGTGATATGCGAAAATCGGTCGATCCTTGTCCGGACCTCAGGCTATTTGCCGCTGGCTTGCTGTGCGTCAGGCGCTGGGTCGCCGCTGGCTTTGGTCGAGCCCTCGGGGTTGGGCGCATCGGGGCCATTCTTGGTCTCAACGTCGACGATCTGCGTCAGTTTGTCACGCATGGTGGCGATCTCGTCGATCATTTCCCTCTTGTGGCTCTCGAACTTGAGCAATTCACCGCGCACGGTCGCAATGCGCAGGTTGATCTGCGACAACTCCCGCGCTTTGCCTTGCACCACGTCGTCAAAGGGGATCGATTTCTTGAACTTGCCATTCAAATCGACATCGAAGGAGTTGTAGGCGATAAGCGCCAAGGGGAAAGCTGAGCTGAGCAAACCTAGGACCAATTTATGCCAGATCTTCATGGTTGACCTCCTTGTCAAACACTTGCGAACCGATAAATCGCGTCTCATGACGCGATATCCTACCAAGCACTTACTGAGAAATATTCAAGTTTCGTGACACCGTGCGGTAAATCATACTGCCGTAACCAGCCCCGGCTGCCGTACCCGCGCGGTACCCAACAAAGATGTCAGGTAGACCATCACCGTTTACGTCACCCGCGACCACTGAACTCGTTTGATAGCCTTCCATTCCCCATCCAACGGGCTTACACGTGGTCGCTCCTGAGGCCATGAGGCAAGTGTAGAAATTGTGGCCAGAGAAGTTACCGGTATTGCCGTTTTGGGTTTGCATACCGATCACCAAGTCGCCATAACCGTCAGCGTTTAAGTCGGCGATGTCGATGTCGGATGGGTACCCGGGGAGAGAGAAATAATTGCCAGAACCCTGGGAAATACTCGAATACGATACGCTATTCGACGAGGTTGACATCGAGATCGCAGGAATAATGGTCACGCTCTTAGTGGTATCTAATCCCGCGACGATCAAATCCCAGGAGCTGGTCGAGGTGAGGTGTCCCCATTTCATGATCGTACCGTTGACGCCGCCAATCGTCGAGTTGAGGTTCCCCGAGGAATTCCATCCGCCGTTGTAGTTGCGCCGGGAGACAAAGACACCCTGGGTCATAGTGGCCGTACTGTAACAAAGCACCGCGATCTCCGGTCGCCCATCGCCGTCAAGGTCGACCGCTGCGACAGCCCGAATATCTTGGCAGGTACTACCGAAGGCCGCGGCTGGGATCGCTTGCGAGGTCTGGAAGGTCCCATCGCCATTGCCTTTGTACCAAACTAGGGCGCCTATTTGGGTTCCGGTTAGGTTATCGCCTGCGACGACTATATCTGGAATTCCGTCCTGATCGACGTCGGTGATCACCAGGGCGTTAGGCCGGAAGTCGCCAGGGTTGCCAACCTGAACCATTGGATAAGTCGCAGGATTGGCAAGCCCGTTGTAAGTACTGCCGGTCTTACTGCCAAGAGAGACCGATATCCCACGGCTATAGTAGCCAACCACGACCACGTCCGGGACGCCGTCGTTGTTAAGATCGCCAACGTCCATGGTGTTTTGCATATGGAAGTTGAGTGCGGTGTTGTTGGGGCTATTGGACGGTGGATAACCGTGGGAGGCACCCGTCGTATAAAAGCTTGCATCAGGCATACAGGTCGTGGATCCGGTCGGACAACCTAAATAGACATTAGACAAATAGTTTGACAGGTAGTTCGGTGCAAGCGCGCTACCGACGAGTAAACTAGGCGTCTGTGGACTGTTGCTGATGAAGGCACTCACACCGCTCTGGTTGACCAAGTTGACGGCGAGATCCATGGTGCTATCGCCATTCATATCAACGATCTTCATGGTGCCAGCCTCGGCCAGCTCACCATAGGTCGTCGGCATGAGGTTAAGCATCATTCCAGACTTAAGTGGGTCAGTGGTGGTGCCGCTGCTGTTGCGAGCATAGGTCAATGCATAGGGCATGGCCGTCCCGGCGTTATCCGAGCCCATCATAAAAATGTCATTCAGGGTTGGCACCAAGGGCACCGTCAGTGCGACACCGGACGTTGTTGCGCTGGCGGCAGGAGACATGACAATGCTCGAGGAATTGATGACCGCTGTTACGTAGGCATTGACCGGGACCGACGAGCTGCCAGTGATCGTCTGTCCAACCACGATACCGGTTGTCGATGCCATCCCGGTGATTGTCCCGCTGCCGTTGACGGTATTGCCGGTACCAGAGAAGTTGCCAGTCGAAACAAGTGGCAAAGCGAGAGGCTCGCGCGACAGCCCATAAGGGCCAGGGTAGTCGATCCGATTGCTTGGCGAGCCCTGCTCAAAGGCCGAGGTACACCCGACGCTGCCCCCGCATTGATTGGGAAAGATCGACACACAAGAACCTATACCAGTCCGGCCAATGTTATAATCGCGGTCACAGGTGACCAGTAAGGCCGGGAAACCACTACACGTCGATGCGCCGTTGATACAGTAGGGGATGATCTTGGACACACCGATGCCTACAGTACCGCCGAGACTGGTCTGCACCTGCAGGGTCAGGCCTGTTGCGGTCGTGAAGGTGCCGGCACCTGCTTGCATGAGGTAGACCTTCACGCTGTTCGAGGTTGCGAGTGCCGTACCGCCGCCAACGGCAAGATCGGAGATGCCATCACCATTGAAATCACCGACAGCCAGCGTGTCTAACCATGGCGTACTAGTGAGAGCTATGACCTCATCCGGATTACTCGAGGTGAGGGCACTATGGCTCTGGAAGTCGCCAGCGCACTGGGTCCCAGTCCAGGTCTGCTTCAGATTAAACAAGGTACCCTGCCCGGTGGCACCTACAGGCATCCCGGCGATCATGATACTCGGACAAGTCGTGGCGCCACTCGCGTAGGTGCCGCTGGCGTTGCCGGTTTGGTTGGCGACAGCGGGCGCCACGGCGTTAAAATAGCCGATTCCTAGCCCCCAAATATCGCGTATGGCTCCCGCAATATTCGTTGGCGTCGTCATGGCGCCGATCGGTGAAAAGAGGTTAGGACCGCCTGAAGTCACCGGGTTGATCGCCCCCGTCGCCGTGACGTTTTGCGATAGAGTAATCGTAGTCGCGGTTGTAGACACGACGGAGGTACCAAGAGGTATGTTCGTACCACTGATCGGCATGCCAGGCATGATGCCTACGGTCGAACCAACCGTGGTCAGGAGAGAGGTAGCGATCGTGCCAGTTGCGTTGGTGACAACGACGTTTGGCAAGTTGGCGGTGACGGTGCCGCTGGCGTTGGCGTTGGCGGACATCGTAATGCTGGTACTGGCAACAAATGAAGATACCGTAGCCCCGTTCGGTATGCCGATGCCGCTTACGGGCATACCCACGGCAACGCCAGTCGTCGAGCCTGTATTGAAGGTCGGACTACCACTGACAGTCACTGCGTTGTTGAGGCCTAAATAGCCTGTGAGGATGCTTAGCGGTGCATTGGCCGTCGTCGCGGTTGCATTTGCGGACAGCGTGATGCTGGTATTGGCGACAAACGATGATACCGTCGTACCAACTGGGATACCCAGTCCGAAAACCTGAGCGCCGTTTTGAATGCCAGCGGTATTGGCCACGGTTACGGTAGGCGAGGCACTGGTCGTGGAGCCGACAAATCCAAGGTAGCCCTGAAAGATCGACGAGCGCTGCGAGGCCGTCGAGCAGGCGCCGTTTTGCGGGCAAACGTTGAGCAACATGGCGACCGAGGCGCTGTTCCCGGAGTTAATAGTGAAATCAGCTACGAGGATATCGCGCTTGCCGGAATTGATTGCGTCGGAGCGTAGCTGGGGTGTGATCTGAAGGTAGATCGGCTGGTTCGCTGCGTTCGCACCGGCTGGTATGCCATAGCAGTTCATGTTGGCAATCGAAAAGGAGGTCGGCATGCCGTAGCTATCGACAGTATTGCCGACGTTCCAAAGGATGCAAATTTGGTGATTGGTGGTTTCTGAGAAGACAACATCGAGTTTGCCATCTTGATCGATGTCATCGATCTGAATCGATGAAATAGTCCCCAGCCCGGCAATCAGCGGTACGTTGACTGACACGCTCGAGGCACTTGCCACCGGTATGCGTCCGGTCGAGTCGATCTTGGCGATTTGTAGACCCTTGGGAACGCTATCGTTGCGCGGATAGACGACAAACTGCTGTGAGGTGCCAGTCAGTTTCGCGACCGCAAAGCCGCGTGGGTCGCAGTTGGTGTTGGTGGTCAAGCAGGGTTCGGAAAAGTGCGCGGAGCGAAGATCCAGCGTCTTGGCCGCGGCATTGATCACCAAAGGCAAGGTCTTGGTGCCAGAAAAGCCATTGGCATCGCTGACGCTGACGGACAGATTAAAGGAACCGTTGACCGCCGGCGTACCGGTAAGTCTGCCGCTTGCAGAGTTGAGCGACAGGTTACTGCTTAAGGTCGCATTGGTCGGCGAGATGCCGGTTAGCTGCCAGTTGAGGCGCGAGGCGTTGGCACCCGCGGCAAATTGGTTGTTGCCGCCGGCCCGCTGCAGTTCGGCGACATAGGGAACATTTTGTACAGCAATGGGTAAACTGGTGTTTGTTATCGCCGGGACCGTTGTAGCGACTAGAGTGATCGGGCTTGATGTTGCGGTATTGCCCGTGCTATCGGTCACCATCACCGTAAAATTATAGTTTGGAGCGCCGGCGGCAGTGATCGCAGCCGCGCTTGAGCTGGGCGTGCCAGTCACAGTCCCACCGGAATTGAGCGCAAGTCCCGGCGGTAAGCTGCCTGTAGCCTGAGTGTAGGTGTAGGGTGCCAAGCCTCCCGAAGCGGTCGCAGCCTGTGCTGCGTATACCACTCCGGTACCCGCCGAAGCCAGGGTACCACCCGATCCACCTACGGCTACGGACAGTGGGTTACGCACGTGAAAGATAAACGATCCAGTCGAGGTCAAAGCAACGGGCGTCGTACTGTCGGTCGCGGTGATATAGGCGCTGTAGTCGCCGACGCTGGCATTGGTGAAGCCAGTGATCGTACCTGTGGAGTTGCTAATAGTCAGTCCTGTGGGCAAGCCGGTCGAAGTAAAGGTAATCGGCGCCGTACCCCCAGCAACCGTCGGTACAGCCCTGTAATTTGAGCCGATCACGACGGTCGGTATGGTCGGCATGGTGAGCGCGATCCCGTTGACCGCATTGATACACTCCGTCGTTGCGGCGGAAGTTTGACTCAGCGAGTCGGTGACGACGGCCGTAAAGGAAGAACCAGGGCAAACGTTCAAGGCGACGGGTGTGCCAGAAATCGTTCCCCCGCCATTAAGAGCCAGGCCAGTCGGTAGAGCCGTCAGCGTACCCCCGCTATATCCCATGGCATAGGTATAAGGCCCGCGGCCACCGCTGGCACTTAAAGTGGCGGTGTATGGCTGGCCAAGAACCGCGCCGGCCAAGCTCGATGTCGTGATCGTTGGCGTCGATACACCCACGGTTAAGTTAAGCGGATAGGCATTGCTGACGACGCTAGCAGCATCGGTCACCGTGATGTTGATTGGATAGATGCTACCAGTTCCTGATCCGGTGCCGGTTGCGGGGGTGCCAAAAAACACGCCACCGCTGGCCAAGCCAACTCCGCTGGGCAAATTCCCAGTGTATGAATAGGTATAAGGAGTTGTGCCGCCGGCGGCAGCCAGGGCCACCGAGCCGTTATTATAGGCAGTGCCTTCGGTGGCACTACTTAGGCTCGCTGTCGTCAGCGTGATGGCAAAGCTGCTGACCGTGAGGGAGTAGGCTTGTGTGACCGAAGCGCCATTGCTATCGACGCTTCTAAGGCTGAAGTTGGCGGTGGTTCCAGACGCAGATCCCGCGACGACTCCGCTGATCACACCGTTCGCTGTATTGAGGCTCAGACCACTCGGTAAATTACCGCTGGCTTTGCTAAAGGTGTAGGGTCCAGTGCCGCCGACGGTGGTGATGGCGGCAGTGTAAAAGGATCCAGGCGTGGCATTTGTTAAGGTGCTGGGGACCAGCGTTAACACATAGTCAGACACCGTACCCGAGTAATTCTGGGTAGCCGTATGTGTGGCGCCATCGGTTGCAGCAATGGTAAAATTGTAAGGAAGCGTTCTGGAGGTCAGGGCCACCGTGCCTGAAAGTTGACCCGTCGTCGCGCCTAGCGAAATCCCCGACGGCAAGCTGCCGGTCGAAACGCTAAACGTGCCCGATCCATAGCCACCGCTGACGCCAATCGTGCCCAAATAAGCAGACCCGGCGGTGAAGGTCGGCAGTGTCGAGTTGCTAATGCTAAATGTCGCAACGCTACTCCCCACGGTCCCAGAGTAATTCTTGGTCGCGGTCTGCGTCGATTGATCGCTTACCGTGACCCCGTAGGTATAAGTCGTACCTGCGGTCGACCATGCCGGAGTCCCGCTGGTGACGCCGGTGCTGCTCGCCAGGCTGAGACCGGTTGGCAGCGCTCCAGAGCTGATCGAAAAGGTATACGGTGCGACACCGCCGGATGCTGGTACGACGGCGGCGTATGCCGCGCCCGCGAGGGGAATGGCGAGCGCGCCACTGCCGATAGCGAGCGTAGAGGCGCTGCTGGCGACGGTGCCAGAGTAATTGGCGGTGGCCGTTTGACTGGCACTATCAGAGACTTGGATGTTAGCCACATACGTTGCGCCGGATGCCGCATAGGGGACTGTGCCAGAGATGACACCGGTGCTTGTTGATAGCGTCAAGCCCGATGGCAATGCACCAGATTGGACGGCATAGGTCAGCGGTGCTACTCCGCCGGACACGGCGATTCCTGATGCATAGGTCGCTCCAGCTGAAGGGGTGATCAATGCGGACGTCTGAATGGCCAGCGCTGGCGAGATCGCGCCGACGGAGCCGGAGTAGGCTTTGCTCGCTGTTTGCGATGAGCTGTCGGTGCAGGCGGCAGTGAAGCTATAAGCCGTGCTTGCAGTCGCGTAAGTCGGTGTACCGCTGATAACACCCGTTGCGGTATTCAGGCTAAGTCCAGATGGCAGCGAACCAGTGGTAAGCGAAAAGGTATACGGGGTGACACCGCCGGTGACGGGTATAATCGTTGAGTAAGCTGAGCCAGCCATCGGACTGCCTAGAGCCGTCGCGCCTATGGCCAAAGTGGTGGAGCCATTCGCAACGGTACCGGAGTAAGTCTTTACGGCCGTTTGACCGACGCTGTCGGTGACGCTGAGAGTGGTGACATAGGTATTGCCGGCTGCCGAGTAAGGAACGGTGCCAGAGATAATCCCGGCGGATGTGCTTAAAGACAGACCCGTCGGCAATGCTCCCGACTGGATCGCGTAAGTCAGAGGCGCGACCCCTGCGGTTACGGCTATACCGGTCGAATAGGCACTGCCAGCGGTCGGAGTCGCGATCGTGGTGCTTTGGATGGCGAGCGCCGGAGAGATCGCCCCAACTGAGCCAGAGTAGGCTTTTACTGCCGTTTGTCCCGATGAGTCGGTGACCGTGACGGTAAAGCCGAAGGCGGTTGAGGCGGTGCTATAGGCCGGGGTTCCGGTGATGACACCGGTGGCCGCACCGATCGTGAGTCCAGTTGGCAGGCTGCCAGCACTGACCGTGAAGGTGTATGGCGTCACGCCACCGGAGACACTGACCACTGCGGCATAGCCTGAACCCGCGGTCGGCGTCGCCACGGAGTTCGTGTTGATGGTCAAGGTCGAGGCGCCGTTGCCAACGGTCCCCGTGTAGGTTTGTGTGGCGCTTTGGCTCGCCGCGTCCTGTACTTTGATGTTGACCGCATAGGCATTACCCGCGGTGCCATAGCCGAGGGTTCCCGAAAGCAGTCCAGTCGTTGTGCTGAGGGCTAAACCAGTTGGCAAGGAACCGCTCATGACACTGTAGGCGAACGGTGGCGTGCCGCCAGTGACCGAGATGCCGGCGGCATAAGCTGAGCCTGCAAGCGGACTAGGCAGTGACGTGGTCGCGATGGACAACGGCGCCGAGACGGATCCGACCGAACCAGAGTAGGTCTTGTTCGCGGTCTGACCGGCGGCATCCGTCACCGTCACTGCAAACAAGAAGTTACTACCAGCAGCGCTGTTGGCGACGCTGCCGCCAATGCTGCCAGTTGAGGCGCCGATCGTCAGGCCGCTTGACAGGGTGCCAGAGCTGATGGTGAAAGTGTACGGTGTCTGCCCGCCGCTGACGGCAATCACGCTTGAATATTGCGCCCCAGCGATCGGTGTTGACACCGAGTTCGAGACGATCGTCAGCGTGCTGCTACCAGCGCCGACGGTACCCGAGAAGATCTGCGTCGTCGATGCACCGGCGCTGTCGGCAACCTGAATAACCGCGGCATAGGCCACACCTGCAGAATTGAAGGGCAAGGTACCGCTGACTAGTCCTGTAACTTGATCGAGGGTGAGGCCGGTAGGCAGATTGCCCGAGGCAATGGTGTATTTGAGCGGTGCGACACCGCCAGTGGTGTTGATGCCTCCCGAGTAGGTCGTGCCGGCACTCATCGACGCTAACGCCGTGTTTTGGATTTTCAGCGTCGCTGCGCCAGCGGGTGCAGCCGCGATGTTGATGGTCAAGCTAGTGGTCGTGGACACACCGTTGGCGTCCACTGCAGTGATGTCGACGGGCCAAGACGAGCTTGCGGTGCTCAGCGCAAGATGCGAGGGTGTGGTCGCAAGGACACCGCTTAAGCTGAGGCTCAGATGCTCTGGCAGCGATCCTGAGACATTGTATTTGACCGGTGGTGTGGCGTTCAGCGCATCAAATTGTAGGGTGTAGGGAATAGTGGGTGTGATCGGAGGTAGTGTTTTTGGCACCAAGGTGACAGCGTAAGGAGCTAAGCTCAAAGCAAAGGTTTTGGTGTCGTTATTGCCGTAACCATCTGTGACCGAGACGGCGAGCGAGAACTGGGTCGCTAAACCCGCCCCTGGCACGACGGTCCCACTAATCACTCCAGTATCTGCCTTCAAAGACAGGCCGACTGGCAACTGGCCATTGCTCACCTTGTAGGTATAGGGCGCAGCGCCATTACTGATCAGTACCGTGTCTTTATACGGTGCGCCAATGCTGATTTTAGCTAGGGTTTGATCGGCTATCGCCACAGGTTTGTAGTTGGCGTCGGCCACTGCTTTGATGGTAAATGCCTGGGTCGCCGTGACCAGGTTGGCATCGATGACCGAGATGGTGAATGTAAACGATTTGCCAAGGACGCTGACGGGCAAAACACCACTCAAGATCCCAGCGTTCGGATCCATCGCCACAGCGTCAGGCAGGGCGCCCTGTGTCAACGAGAACTTAAACGGTGCCTGTCCGTTTTGCAGTTGAATGATCTCTTTGTAGGGGATCCCGACGGTCGCATCAAGCAATGGTTTGCCAGCAAATGTCACTGGTAGATATGCTGCGCTGATCAAACCAGCTTGGTTCGATAGATCTGAAACCTTGCCGCAACCCGAGGTCATGGACAAAGTAGAGGCCATTAGAAATGTGTTTAGGAATCTGACCATTCTTGCGCCTTGCGTGAGAATCACAACCCCACCCAGATGTTTGCGACTCGGTCATGGGGGCATTCATCTTATGAAGTCGACACATTGGCCGAGATACTTTAGTAGATCCGGGAGACGCCTGGACTTATAGGTGCTTAGGTCAGACCGCAAGCAGGTCGGTGAAGGCGGGAGATGTCAGTTAGCTGCGCCCATTCATGACTCACAGTCCGAGGCGGTAGCTCAGATAGGCTGTGTCCAGAATAATGGCGGCATGCCCGGCCAAGGTTGGGTACTTGACCGTATCTTGAGCCCAACTCACAAAGATGGCGCCACCTTTGCCCAGCTCGTAGCCGACGCTTACATTCGGGCTAAGGGTCTGTGTCAGTCCTGCTCCGGGGACATAGAGCGGCACATAGGAAGCGCCCCCTCCGAGTAATAGCTGCCACCACTTGCCGTCGATGCCGGCATTCAGTAGAGGTCCCAACACGGATTCCGGAATGAGCAGCGGCTTGTTGTTGGCTGACTTTTTTTGGCTGCTTTGAAAGTAACGAAAGCCGGTACCAACGCGCCATTGCCATGCAGCTGCGGCCCAGTCACCGGTGATCGTCACGGCGGCGTCGACCAGCACGGTGCTAGACACGGCGGAGTCTGCCGAATAGGTTGCTGCGGCCGAAGCTCGGGCACCAAGGCCATATTCGATGGCGCGCTTGGCAACGGCACCGGCTAGGGCAAGCCTGCTACCGCGTGCCTCGCGCGGAAGATGGTGGCCGTAACCAAATCCGGCGCCTGTTGCTAGGTCAAACATCACATCGTAAGCGGTCGGCGGCAGCTCGACGTCGCGAATTCGTGTCGTCGTGTTACCGCCCTGGATCAAAGTCATTGCCACGCCGGCGCTGGTGGGGCCGGCTGATTCGCCAACTTTGACCGGCCAAGGTCTGATCTCCCGGCGTAGGCTTTTATAACCGCTTTGGCTAAGCGACAGCTCTAGCGCCGAGAATCCAGTGGCCTGAAACACAAACCAGCCGGATGGTGTGACCGCGACGACCTTGCTATCGATGGTGAGTACTGGCTTGCTCGGTCCGGGCACCGACGCTTCGGCCTTGTTTGTCACGGCGGACGGCGACTCAGTGGCGGCTTTTGCAGCGACAACTGGACTCGTCGCTGTTGGAGCCTTCGCGACAAATTGAACGATAAGGCGAGACTGATTGCCTAGGTCACTCGTCCCTTCACGAACCAAGCTCAGGCCGAGTCGAGCAATTGCGGCCGCAGCACGGTCGGCGCAGTCATCCCAGTCGTAGCCGCCTTGCCAGGTGACTGCATGCACCCGATCATGCATGCTGCGAAGCAATTCCAGCAGCGCGCGAAATCGCGGCGACTTTTCACACTCAGACCGTTCACTGGATTTGAGCGCAAAGCTGGTGCTCAGCAGTGGCTCGGTGACTAAGGGTTTAGGTGGTGCGGCCTGCGGCTTTGGCAAGGCGACCACTGCGGCCACTGGGGCGACCGAGACCCGCTCGCGTGGTAAACGGTCAGGGCCGAGATATACGGCGTCGGGACCAATGTGACCCCAGATCAGCGGCACGGAGATATTGCCATCGCCGCCGAAGCCGACCACGTCGATCTCGATGCGACGAAGGGTGGCCGCAGGAGCTAATTTTGCCCAAACCAGCAACGCTGACCCCAAGGCGAAGCGCACCCACCAAGAGAGCTTTAGCTTTTGGCAAAATCCGCGGAAAGCCGCCGCTTTCATAGGTGGTCTCACAGGCAAATTCACAGGGTCTTAGCCCCTAATGGTATCAGAATTTGTCCCACCTTGAGAGTCAAATCCTAAATATTCAGGGATTTAGACCGAAGAGGGTCTAGGGAGGTCCCGATGACTTTAGGTGTAAAGGCATGAAACGTTCATTTTAGGTAGAGGACAGATGAAATGGTGAAGCTTGGGGGTAGATTGAGCGTGCTCGTATCGCTGCTGTTGCTAGCGCTGCTCGGCGCGTGCACGACAACATACCGCTTTAGTAGCACTCCCGATGGTGCTGCTGTCTACCATAAGACCCCAACGGACCGGGTGTTGCTGGGACAAACACCTATCGATTACGCCAAAACTGCGCTGCCGAGCGACGCCCCTTTTGTCATCGAATTTGACCATGATGGCTACGAACCGAAGGATATCGCCGTGACGCCCACCGATAACAGCCTGACGACGGTTGCGGTGCAGCTAAAGCCGCTGGAACCCGGCGGTCGGGATACTGGGTTAATACGGGTGCGTCGCGTCCTTGGCGACGTATTTAAAATTCAGGAATTGATCTACGGCAAGCATTATGTCGAGGCCTTATCCATGCTCAAGGATTTAGAAGCCGCCGAAGGCAAGTTAGCCGAAGTGTTCGTGCTGCGTGGCAGTGTCTACGCACTGCTTGGTGATCAAGAGCAAACGCGCCGCGAGTGGCAGCGCGCTCTCACTCTGGACCCGACATTGGAGGAGTTAAAAGTGCGTATGGCGCAACTCCAAGGATCTACGGAGGCGAAAAAGCCATGAGGAACTTGAATAAGACCTTACTCTTCGGCCTGGTGTTTGGTGTCCTGATCATTGCCGCGGCCATCGCTACCGAGATCGAAGGCAGCAGTCCGCGGGTGTTCTTTCACCCAGTCGGCATCATGATCGTCTTTGGCGGCACTATTGCTAGCGCCCTGATCTCGCAGCCATTGCGTGAAATCGGCCGGGTCTTTAAACGTACCTACTATTCCATCAGATACCCTCGGGATACCTTTGACAGCACCATACGCGAGCTCATTCGCGTCTGCTCAGGAGTCAATAAGGATATCTTATTCATGGAGAAGCAACGCGGAGAGGAAACTAAGAATGCGATGTTTCGCGATGGACTGGCACTGATCAGCATGGGCTTTAAGACAGATGAAATCCGCAAGCTGATGGATATCAAAAAGCAGACGAACGAAAACTCCTTAGCTCAGTGTGCGGTTTTGTACTTCAACATGGCGAAGATTGGTCCAGCCTTCGGACTGTTAGGGACCTTGGTCGGGCTCATTGTCTTGCTTTACTACCACATGGGCGGGGGCAACATGGATAAGGTCGCTAGCTCCATGGGTGTTGCTTTAACCGCCACTCTTTACGGAGTTGGATTGGCTAACTTGGTGTTCCAACCGCTGGCCGAATATATGCAGTTTACCGCAGAGCGCGGCGCGGCCTTAGATGAAATGATCGTCGAAGCGACCGTGCAGATTCGCGACCGTCGGCATCCCATCTTACTTGCACAAGTTTTAAAGGTTTACATGCCGCGCGAGGACTATCCAGAGGTCGAGGCGATCATTCGCGAGGAGCTTGCTAATCCCGGCGCCAAATCGGGCCCATCTCCTGATCAGCGGGTGGCCTAATGCGTAGATATTCTAGAACTGCCATAGCCGTCATTAAAAAGCGCGAATTCGAGTCGTGGATTTATTCCTACGCCGACTTGATCACCAATCTTTTAGCGCTATTTATCATGCTTTTGATCGTTTCTACGGGATCTGGCAATAGCAAGGAGAAGCTCAAAAAGGGTCTCGAGGCCTATGTGAATGGGACCAACAAGACGGGAATTGTCGGTCATGCCGGTACGGGCGCAAGTAATATGGATGATCTGCATCAAATGATTGCTGATTACCTAAATAAAATCGGACTTGCCGGTCGCATCAGCTTGGAGCGAACCAAAACCGGCATTGAGCTGACGTTTGAAAGTGCCCTGCTGTTTGCCTCAGGAACAGCGGATATCGACGCAAGCGGTGTCGAGATTCTCAATCACGTCGGTACCTTGCTGAACGGGCTGCCACGTAAGTTTATCGTCGATGCCGAGGGTTATGCTGATAACCGACCAATTAAGTCCCCTCGCTATCCATCCAATTGGGAACTGTCGTCGGCACGTGCCGGTGCGGTTGTGCGCCTGCTTGAAGCGCAGGGTATTCCCGGATCCCGGCTGCGTGCGATCGGATTCGGGTCGACTAGGCCACTCGATGGCCATGGTGATTCAGAGATTAACCGGCGGGTATTGATTCGGATCAATTCTGAAGAAGGAGGCAACTGAAGTTGCGGATTCCAGCCATCATTTTCATGATTAGCGCAGCCTTGCTGCCGACGCAGCTCGTTGCTGCGCCTGATCATGGGCTTTTGGAATCCGCACTTAGACAGCAACTTGATCGCATCTTTGATGACGGCGAGTACATTATGGACGTACAGACCAGCCCACTTAAAGAAAGCAAGAGTGAGGCTCCCGTTCCCTTACCCGGATTGGCATTCACCTGGGCGCCAGTGGACCCGCTGACCGGACCCGGCATAGCCGACAATCTGTATAAAAACAGGAATATCGATGTACTCATCGTCGTCGACGCAGCCGTCACCCAGGAGCGCCTGCGAGTTGCCGATGAAGTGGCGCGCCGCTTGCTGGTGAATGCTTCGTCGCCAGGAAACTTCAGCCTAAAGGTGCGCAAGCAGGCCATTGCCAAGCCAGAAGCTCCCAAGCCACCACCACCACCCAAAGTTGATCCACCTAAGAGCATGCTCGAACAACTTGAAGAAAATAAGGGCTTGGTTATTCGCGCCGCGGCACTTCTATGGGGAGCGATCGTCTCGCTCATGGCCATCTACGGGGTGATTCGTCGGTACTCTACCAGTGCTGCCGGCAATAGGGCGCAACAGTCCGGAAGTGCTGCCGACTCAGGACGGCCTTTGGCAACGGGCAACGGTGAAGGGCCAAAGACCAATGACGCCGCTAGTCCTCGCGCCAAGGCTGCGACTAAGGAAGAACTCTACTCCAAAGACCAGGCGCTGATGAAGCAGGTCGAGGACCTCGTGAGTGAAGCCCGCGGCAATGCTCCGAAGGTGGCAAAGGTGCTGACGCGCTGGGTGTCTGCGGCCGGTGATAGCGCTCGCCATGCTTCGATATTTCTTAAAAACTGCGATGTTAAGACGATGGAGGCGCTGGCGGAGTGTCTGCATCCGGCAGACATCGAAGCCATTATGCTGACTCCAATCGATGATTTTGACATGTTTAGTGACGAGAACCAAAAGGTCTTGGAGCTCCTGCGCGGCGAACTCGCACTGCTGTCGGCGGAAAGGATTCTCAAAGATCGTCCAGACCCCCTCGATTTTGCCAAGATTCTCACCGATGATGACATCCTGACCCTGGTTAAAGGTGAGCCATTTGATGTCGTTGCTTTGATCGCAACGCAGATTCCACCGCATCGGATGCAGAAGTACTATGCGACACTGTCCGCCGAAAAGCTGAGCGAGCTGTTCGCGCGGATTTCAACCATTGCGGCGCCAACTTTCTCTGACTTTGACGTGGTGCGTGAGGCCTTGGTGCGCAAGGCCACTGCCATGGGCTCCACGCTATTTGATCAACGTGGACGCATTAAGACGGTGGCGCAGCTATTTAACGTCATTCAGTCTCCGGTCAAGCTGGAACAAGTGGCGCGCGAGATGGCGCGGAGCAACCCTGATACCTTCCATGAGGTGCGGCCTAAGACACTGCTGCCAAGCGATATTTGCAATTTGCCGCAACGGGCCGTGGCGGTATTGGCGCAGGGCATTGACCCAGAGACCTTTGCCCTGGCGCTGAGCGTTGGCGGTTTGAAAACAGACCTTCTGCAGTCATATCTGCCCGAAGCCTATCAGGTTATCTTTAGGGAACGGTTAAGCGGGACAGATGATAGTTCGCAGGATGCTTCGTGGCGTAAGCTTGCCAGTACCGTGCGTGAGTTAGTGGCTAATGGCCTAATATCTGAGCGCGAGTTGGCGGGTGCGAGGACGCTTACGGATCAAGCGTATGGCGACCTCAGCGCCGGCAATGAGGTAGCCGATGCGCAACTGGTTGCTTAGTGTGCTGGCATTCGCTTTGCTTAGTACGACACTATCGGCCGAGCCACGGGATGATTTGGGCGTCAATACCGGGGTGGCGATGGTTAGCGCCTATTCAGCGGCCTATAAGCCGTTGAAGGCTACTTATCCCAGCTTGGAGCTGCAATATAATTATATGTTGAGTGGTCGTTGGGCCATAACCGGACGCTATCTCTATGCACTGTCGGGGACTTTTTCCGGCTATTCGGGCGGTATCATGTTCTCGTCTCGACCTTCCTATGAAGAGGGCGGCGAATTGACCAATAGCGGCCTGCGTGAAGTCCGTGTCACGCCGAAATGGCTCTTTCGCGGTGCCGCTTTGGCTGGAGCGTGGTCGCTGCTTGGGACGTTTGATTTGGCGCAACCACGTCTCGGTGAAAAGCCTAGGGCGCCAGTGTCAGCGAGTCTTTATGGCTTTGCCATGAGTGGCGAGGTGCTTCGCTTTGTGACTGAGAACGCGGCGCTGAGTCTGTCCATCAGCGATGTGTCAGCTCTAGCAGCTAACTTCAACGTCAATGTGCTATGTCTGCTATTTGGCGCCAATTACTACTATTGAACTTTTACTTAGCGATGCAATTAGCGACTCAACGCCGGAACTGCCGATGTCCTGGTCATCTGGAGGGACCCGTTTAAGGGCGCCGTCTATCGCGCCTTTTAGTGGCTGCTCGAGATGATCGAGCAGGTACTGCCGCGCCGGTAAGGTGCAGCAGGATAAGATCCCGAGGGTCTCGGCCGGGGTATAAGTCGCTAGTTGGCTGCAGATCAGTTCCGAGGAGAATGCCTTGAAGCGTTCTAGGTCGCTCGGCCCGGACTTCACGGGAGGGGGTAGCGCGATCTCGGGAATGACTGCGCGGGAAGTTGGCAGAACGGTGCCTTTCACGCCAACCTTCAGCTTTGATTGAGTGTGTCGAGCATCGACTTCGACAAGGGGGGCACGGCGTTCCGGTTCGACCTTAGTTGGTCGCTGCGCCGTCTCGTCCTTGGTGCGCACCGCCGCGTCGGCGGTCGGGTGGGTGCGGTCCATTTCACCACTTCTAAACAGCTGAATGCGGCGCCGTTCAACCTCGTCTAAAAGCCTTTGCTCGGCCTCCAGTCGCTCCATTTTCCGTACCTCGGCAGCGATAGCTTCCTCGGCCGCCAATTCTTCCGCCAAGCGTGCGGCCTCGCTTTCTTCTAAGGCTTGGATTTCACGCTGACGGTTCTGGGCTGACCGCTCTTCACGAGCCAGATTCTCCTCTAAGCGTCTTTGCGCTGCCAAGGCCTCTAGTTGCTCATGCTTTTGCTTGCGCTTTATGGCCTCTGCGGTCTCGCTGGCGGCGCGTTTGGCGGCACGCTCTGCGGCGGTCTTCGCTTCCTCGCAAAGAGCTTTTTCGAGGCGAATACGCGCGGCTTCTTCTTCGCTAGACAGAGCCTCCTGATAGCGCCTTTCGCTGGCTTCTGCCTCGTCGATCAGAACCTGTTTGATGCGTTCGAGGCTAGCAGATTTTTCGACTTTGAGCCGCTTTTCTAGCCGCTGTTGCGCTTGTTCAGCCTCGTTCTCGAGGGCCGCTGCGATGCGTCCTTTGGCGGCGTTCGACTCGGACCTGGTGGCGGCTGCTTCGCGCTCCCGGCTGGCCTCATCCTCGGCTGCAAGTCGCTCGGCAAGACGGCTTTGGCTCTCGAGCAGTTCTTCTGCCTCGGCGGTGAGTTGGCGCTGCCGCTTGGCGTCAAGCTCGCTCTCAGTCGCCTTTTGAATCCTGGCTTTAGCCTGAGTAGCTTCCATGGCCAGGGCTGCTAAATGCCGAGCATATGCTTCTTCGCGCTCGCTGACTAGGCTTGCCGCTTGACGTTCCTTTGCGGCGTTGGCCTCCGCTTCGTGACTTTCTCGGATACGCTTTTTGGCTTCGATGGCTTCTTGCTGCAGGCGTTTGGCGACGCGCACCTCGGCGTTGCTGCGTTCGGTGGCAAGTGCGTCGCTTAGGCGGAGGTCGGCGGCCTTGCCCTCTTGGCGTTCAGCTTCGGCCAGGCGCAGCTGGGCGGCGTTGGCTTCGGCTGCGAGTTGGGCTTTGACCCTTTCTTCGAAGGCTTGACGTTCAAGTTCGAGGGTGCGGCCGAGGCGCTTGGTCGTTGCGGCCTCCTCGTTGATCAGGCGGGTTTGGGCCCGCTGCTGCTGCAGCTTCTCTTCTAGTTTAAGGACGCGCTCATGCAGCATTTGGCGCATGAGTCGTTCACAGATATCGACCTCTTTGGCGCGCTGAGTGGCGAGGTTTGCCTCGGCAGCCCTCGCATCTTTTTGCCGACGCTGCGATGCTTCCGCCTCAGCGGCAAGCATTGTACTGAGGCGAGTCTTGCACTGCGCGTTATGACGGGCTGCATCTTCTTCGGCGCGTCGGTCGGCAGCTTCGCTTTCGGTGGCAAGTGCTGCTTTGAGCCGTGCCTGTTCTGCTTCCGCCTCGCTGGCCAGCTGCTTATCGTGGCGTCTTTGCGCATCTTCTTGCTCTTTGCGCAGACGCGCCGCTAAACGTTCCTCGCTGGTGATCTTGGTGGTTGCCTCGGCTTGATTCTGGCGCTCAAGCTTCGCGGCTTCAGCCGCCTGGTCACTGCTGCGCCGCCATGCGTCGATCTGTGCTTGTTCACGGCGGAGATCGCTTTTGAGGCGGGCATCTGCTAGCGCAGCTTCTTGGCGCAGTTGCTCGACTGCGCGTTCGGCCGCTGCAACCTTTTCGCTCTCCAGTGCTACGGCGACGCGTTGGGTGCTAGCATCGGCTTCGGCTGCGAGTTGAGCGTTACGACGTTGCTCCGCTTGACGGGTTTCTTCGGCAATGGATTGACGTTGACGGCGTTCGGCAGCGGCCTCTTCGGCGCGTATGGCGGCGCTCAGGCGTTCCTGGGCTTCGCGCGCCTCCCGAGCTATGGCGGCTTTTTGGCGCTCATCCGCCCGTGCTTCTGCAGTCTGACGCAGTGTGGTTTGGCGCAGTTCCGCAGCCACCCTTTCGGCGTGCTGCGCCGACGTCTGGCGCACCTGGGCCTCTTCGGCTTCCCGCTTGAGTTGGTCGTTCTCCCGTTCTCTAGTCGCCCTATCCTCGGCCATCATTTGCTCTGAGACCCGGTTTTTAGCCTGCATCTGTTCCAGCTGTAGTTGCCGCTGGAGACGGCGTTCGGCTTCTGCGAGTTCGGCTTTGAGGCGTTTCGCCAAACGCGTTTTGCTGGCTTCCTCCTCGATCTTGAGGCGTTCACTCAGTCGAGTCCTACTGGCATGTTTTTCTGCGTTGACTATGCCGTCGCATAAGTCCTTGGCGGCTTGTTGTTCGCGCGCTGTCAATGCTGCCGCGAGCGCCGCAGTATCGGCCCGCTCTTTGGTCGTGATTTCGGCCTCGCGTAGTTGACTCTCCAGCTCCCAGTTCAATTGATCTTCGTCGCGACGCATATCTTTTTGCTCTGCATCGGTTGCAGCGTGTTGATCGTCAGTGGTCGTTTTTGTACGGTCGTTTTGTTTCTGGTTAGGTTTCATATGCGCGTGTCCATTGCTGAGATAGTAACTTGAGGTCGATCATGAAACAAACATACGAAGGTTCAGACAGCGTAGGAGCGGAGGGAGAGAAAAGTGGGATTTTACGGCCTTAAAATCCTTGTCAAACAAGACATTGATGTTTGCGAAGTGACGCCCAGTATTGATACTATCATAGCGGTTTCATGGAGAATAAGATGACAAATGTGCCGGCCAAGATTTGCCTCGCGGTAGGTTTTGCCGACGGTTACTCAGTGCTGCTAGGCAGGTTCTTCCGACTCGCTTTTGCACCCTCAGAACGTGCTAAACTGGTTGGTAGATAAAGGCATGCGGAGGATAGCGATGGCTGATGGTATTGAGGTCGTGATCACGGCGTCCGATGTAGTTGAATTACTGCCGGACATTGAAGAATTCGCAACGAAAATACAGTCGATGAGTCGACTGATCCCGGCCGAGCGTCGACCCATAGCGGACGCTGGTGAGCTGACCTTAGTCCTGCGACTCCATGCCATCTGGCTTGGCTCCCTCGCGGATCCTGCGTTAGCGGTGCAGGGTCAGCGCGCTTGTCTGCGCGAGGCCGATCTTCGTGGCGCGATGCTCGCCAATATGGACCTGAGGGGCGCGGATTTTAGCGGTGCTAACTTGGCGGGGGCAAATCTATCTGGTGCCCTACTAGACTTTGCCGACCTGTCTTGCGCCAACCTTCAAGGCGCGGATTTGCGCGGAGCTCGCATGGAGGGGACGGTCATGTCTGGCGCGCAGCTCGCGCCAGACTAAAACTTCGTGCCCGATTAAAGGTTGTCCCAGCTGTACCCGCCTTGGGCAAAAGCATGGTCGGCCAGGCTCTTGATCAATTCATCATCGTTATCGTCGATCTTATTGAAGTTGCCGCGCACGCGCCGCGAGACCTGGCCACAAAAGACCGCCAAGATATCGACTTCTTGTTTGGATTCGGCGGCGTCTTTGGTCTGGAGCGACGTACTGACCCGGCTGATGACAGAGGCTAGGGCAAACAGGTCGATCATAATGTCAGCCAGGCGGCGAGTTGCAAATTGCTTGTTGACGATATCCTTGCCGTGTTTACGTAGGATGCGATCGACTGCCGCGGCAAGCTGCCGAGTGCAGGCCTCAAAGACCGTGGTGTAGGGCTTTAAATCGGCATGCGCCAGGGTAAACAGCGCTTTGCCATAGCCGGTGGCGTAGTTGACGCGGCGCCGAGCATAATCAGACAAGACGCCAAAGCCTTTGATCGGATCATTCAGGACGTTGCCGATCGACTTGCTGACTTCCTTGAGCTCGCGCCCAACTTCGTTCATGGCGGTGAGGGCGATAAACAGGCGGAGGATCTCGTTGGTGCCTTCGAAGATGCGGTTGATGCGCGCGTCGCGGACCATGCGCTCATAGGGAAACTCGCGCATATAACCATTGCCGCCGGCGACCTGCAGCGCCTCATCGGCGGTGCGCCAGAGGCACTCTGAGGCGAACACCTTGCTGATGGCAGCCTCGACGGCGTAGTCCTCGACGCCGCGGTCGATCAGTCCCGCGACCATCGCCACCGTCGCTTCGGCGGCGTAGCAGTCCACGACCATGTGGCCGAGCTTTTGTTTGATCAGGCCATATTCTGCGATCGGCTTACCAAACTGTTGACGGTCCTGGGCCTGGCGCGAACTGAGCGCGATGGCTTTTTTCATCATGCCGATGCAGCCACCGCCGAGTCCGGTGCGGCCGCTGTTGAGGATCTTCATCGCCAGCTTGAAGCCCTTGCCGGGCTCGCCGAGCACCTGCTCAGGCGTGAGCCGCACGTTGTCAAAGCGCACTGACGTCGTCGAACTCGCGCGTAGCCCCATCTTGTCCTCGTGTGGACTGGTGCTCACACCTGGCATGTCGCGAGTGACGATAAACGCCGTCATCTGTCCTTGCTCGCCGCCGGTGCGAGCGAATACGGTAAAGAAGTCGGCGATGCCGCCGTTGGTGATCCAGATCTTTTCGCCCGTCAGCAGCCAGTCGTTGCCGTCTTTGACGGCGCGCGTTTTCAATGCTGCGGCGTCCGAGCCGGCGCCAGACTCGGTTAAACAAAATGCCGCAATGATCTCGCCTGTTGCCAGGCGCGGATAGTAGCGGGCTTTTTGGGCGTCGGTACCAAACAGCAGCAGACCGCGCATACCGATCGAGCTGTGCGCTCCGGCGGTGATGGTCAGGGAGGAGTCATAGGTGACCAGCTCTTGCAGAGTACGCGAATAGGCCGTAGACGAAAAGCCAAGGCCACCATGCTCCTCCGGGATGACCAGGCTAAACAGTCCCATGTCGCGCATCTCTTGGAGAAACGCGGCCGGCATCTCGCCGCTGACGTCCCAGGCGCGAAAGTCGGCGTCGCGCCCTTTTAACCAGGTCGCAAAGGCGTCGCGTAGCTGGTTGAGAGTGGCCTTTTCTTCCGCTTTCATCTCGGGAAAGGGAAAGATCTGCTCTTCGTCGATGCGGCCAAAGCAAAGCGAGCGCATAAAGCTTGAATCGTGTTTGTCATTGCTCATGGTATTGGCCTCGCCTTATGGGTGCTTGATCCATTGCCGTCAGTTTATTCTCCGTCATTTGGCACCAAAGGTTAAGGTCGGGCCATGCCGGCTGGGTGATGAGAAATCGCTATCGCGCCGCGTAGGCGGTCCGCACAGCCTGGTGAGGGCTTTGGCGCGCTCTGTCAGGTCCCTTGGGTCCTTCTAAAAAGCGTATTTTAATATAATAAAAATGGATGTTTAGCTCAAGATTCAAGGAATCGTCTCAGCTTTGGACTTTAGCTTCTCGAGGAATCTGCCGAGACATCTAGGGTACTCAGGTATGCAAAGGTCAACATGG
>Ga0315273_10001939_pt1 | contig 24053 bp, 22 predicted proteins | sample YL17G02_0_MG_FD_205753 | JGI IMG/M metagenome (GOLD analysis project Ga0315273, IMG submission 205753) | Sediment microbial communities from Yellowstone Lake, YNP, Wyoming, USA - YL17G02_0 | ecosystem: Environmental > Aquatic > Freshwater > Lake > Sediment | place: USA: Wyoming | collected...
AGTAGAGTCGTCTAAAATTTGTTTCGCCTCCTCCATTTCTTTCTCTAATTCTTTAAGTTTTTCCAAAACCGGTTTTCTTTCTGTTTCCAAAAGCTCTTTCTGTCTTTCCAAATAAATCTGCTCTCTTTTCAAATATTCTCTGTAAAATTTGGTAAGCTTCAATCTGAGTTCTTCCGCCCTTTCCACTTTCTCAACCTGTTTTTTTAGAAATTTTATATGAGGAGCGATTTCTCTTCTTAGAGACTCCACTTGCCTTATATTTTCTTCTGTCTTTAGAAGCTTTCTTTCGCTTTCCTCCCTTTTGTATTGATAAATCTTGAGCCCCAAAGCATCTTCTATCATTTCCTTTCTTTCTTTCATGTTGGCGGAAAGTATCCTATCGGCTTCCCCTTGGGAAATGATATGGTGTCCCGAAGCTCCGATATGGGCTTGGGAAAGCAGTTCAACAACATCTTTAAGCCGCACCAGCGAGCCGTTCAGATAATATTCATTGCTACCATCCCTGTTAACCACTCTTTCTATTATTATTTCCTCAAAATCAAGTTTACTGTCTTTAATATTAAAAACACTTTCTGTATTATCAAAAACAAGCTTAACTCCGGCTCTGTTTGAACGGCTCACTTCTGTTGAGCCGTTCCAAATCAAATCTTCTCCCCGCTTTCCGCGCATTGATTTCATTGATTGCTCTCCCAGGCAAAACCTAAAAGCCTCGGCTACATTTGATTTGCCGCTTCCGTTTGGTCCGACTATTGCTGTTATGGGCGATTTGAAATGAAGTTCGGTTTTTTTGGCAAAACTTTTAAACCCCGACACCTCCAACGTTTTTAGCATGCAAATATTTTATCACAAAAATTTTGAAACTTACGTCTTATAAAGTCCCTTATTGTTCTTTGTCTGGTTTTGAGGATATATTTGACGATTTATTTTTGTCCGCAAAAGAATTGTCTGTCAAATAAGAAATTCCAAATAAGATAAGCGAGGATACCGAGAGAATAAGCAACTCACCCAAACCTCCTTTAAGAAAAAAGACTCCTAAAATAGCGATAAGTAAAATTGTTTGTATAACGATGGCATAGCTGAAAGATTTTTTGACAAAAACTGACCTGGCTGTTCCATAAAAAAAAGAAAGAGTCACCAGAAACAGAATGATCCAAATTGTCCACCTCAAAGCTAAAGCCATATATTTAAAAACTAAATCTACTTATTAGTCCCACCCTTTTTCTTTGAGGGCGTGGCGAGCCGCCGACTGCTCGGCGTCCTGCTTGGAGTCCCCTTCGCCTTCGGCAACTAATTCATCGCCTATAGAAACAGCCACCACAAATTTCTTGTCATGGTCGGGCCCCACTTCCTTAGTGGTTTTGTATGACGGGGTAACGCCTATTATGTCCTGCGCTTTTTCCTGAAATTTGCTTTTGGCATCCACCCAAAGCTTTTCTTTGACGATTTTTTCCGTCAACGAAGTTATGTGTTCCAGCACAAAATCACGGGCCTTTTCGTATCCCAAATCAATATAAATCGCTCCTATAATAGCTTCCAGTGCGTTGGCAAGAATATACTGGCGGGCTCTGCCCACATCTTTAGATTCACCTCGGGAAAGAAGCAAATAATCATTTACTTCCAATTTTTTTGCTACCTCGGCGCAGGTGGTAGCGTTGACCAAAGCGCTTCTTATGGAGGTCAAGTCTCCTTCGTTTTTATCGGGATATTTATCGTAGAGGTAGTGAGTAATGACGAGTTCAAGCACCGCATCTCCTAAAAATTCAAGACGCTCGTTATGTTTGCCCTTCAGGTTTTTGTGTTCGTTTAAAAAAGAGCGGTGAGTGAACGCCTGTCTCAATAAATCTTTATCTCTGAAATTAATGCCAATTAATTTTTCAAAACCGCCGAAATCTTTTTCCTTCATAATTCTAGCTTTTTACTAATAGATTGATGGCCTTTGTCACTATGGGCAGAGTATCGTCATAAAAATTTAAATCAAGTATTTCCTGAAGCTTAAACCATCTGACGTCGTCCAGCCCGCCCCTTTCTTTTTTATTCTCAAGAGTCAGCTCTTCAAAAGGGGCTTCAGCCAGAAAATAAATGACGTGCTTTATCAGTTTTCCTTTTTCCGGATGAAAAGTCTCGTAAGTATTATCGCCAAGCTGTTCCTTCACTTCTATCTTTACACCGAGCTCTTCTTTGGCTCCTCTCTTGACTCCATCCAAATCTTTCTCCCCTTCTTTCAGTTTTCCTTTCGTCAGAGTCCAATGACCGAAAACATCATGCACTAATGCGACATACACTTCTCCTTTGTCGCGGGCATACACCACCGCGCCGACGAGGGTTTCTTTGGTCGCCGGTTTTTTGCTTGCGCTCGTTTCGTCTTTGCCCGGCTCACCCATTTCTTTGTAGACAGCACCTAAAACACCGTTCACAAACTTGCCGCTGGTTTCCCCCCCAAATTTTTTGGCAAGCTCGATTGCCTCATTTATGGCGACTTTGGGAGGCACCTGGCTCCTGTCAGCAAATAAAAGTTCATAAAGACCGAGGCGCAGGATATTTCTATCCATTACGCTTATTTTTTCAATAGGCCACTCCGGGGCGGCTTTGGTGATGATATTATCGAGGTCTTCCTGTTTAGAAATCACCCCGCTCAAAAGACTTTTCATAAAATGTTCGCACTGGGCGCCCGGAGCAAATTCCAAAGCGTCCCTCCTCAACACCTCTTCAGGACTTATCTTTTGCCCGCTAAAATCCCACTCGTAGAGGGCTTGAAGTACTGTTGATCTTGCAAGGTGCCTGTTTGCCATTTCAATTATGGAATAAGAGACAAGTATTAAGCATTATATAAAACTTATGAAAACCATAATACGTAATACATACCTCTTACCACAATAATATTCTAACTTATTTTCAAATTGCTTGCTACTACCGGCTACTTTCCTACTTTTCCTATTTCTTTCGCCTTTTCTTTAGCCCTCTTCTCTTTCTTGGCAATCTTAGCATGGACATCAATAACCTGTCTGCCTTTGTATTTTCCGCAGACAGTGCAAACCACATGCGCTCCCTTCGGACTGCCGCATTCTTTGCATAAAGTCAAAGACGGGGCCATCAACGCGCGATGGCTTCTGGCCATGCCCCTTTGGCTTTTATTATGTCTCATCCTGACTACCATGGCTGATATCCTATATTATTTCAATGAATCGGTCAATTTTGTCAAAAAGGATTTTCGGTGGATGGGAGAAATGCCGTGTTTGCGGAGGAGGGAGTAGTGGAGAGCCGTACCATACCCCTTGTGGATTTCGAGGGCGTAGTGAGGATATTTTGAGGCCAGACGGCACATCAGGCGGTCTCTGCGGACTTTGGCGACAATCGAGGCGCAGGCAATAAAGATATTTATACTGTCTCCGCCTACTATAGTTTTTTGATTTGCGTATTTTTCAGGAGCTTTTAGCGATCCATCTAATCTAATTTTCGTATCTTCTATTTTTACACAAATCCTACGATCGTAAGATTTGTGTAATTTTGCAAGAGACTTAGAAATGCCCATTTGGGTAGCTTTGGATATGCCGCGATTATCTATTATTTTATTTGAAACATGAGAAGCGCAGAAAAAGATTTTATCCTTCTTTCTTAATCTCAAAAATTCACGATACATTACATATCTTTTTGCTGGAGAAAATTGTTTTGAGTCCTTTACTTTCCCGCCGAGGATTTTTATCAGTTTTCTTTTCAGATTTTGCGGCGCCAAAAACGCCGACAGCGTAATCGGCCCCGCCAAAGGCCCCCTCCCCGCTTCATCTACCCCCACAACCCATTTCTCTGCAAATTTCATACTTTGTATTATACTGCTGTATATGAAATTCACCCATCTCCACACCCACTCCCACTACTCACTCCTTCAGGCCTTGCCCAAAATTCCGGAACTTATAGAGGCGGCTAAAAAGGACGGGATGGAAGCGCTGGCTCTTACTGATAACGGCAATATGTACGGCGCGATTGAGTTTTATAAGGAATGCCAAAAGGCAGGCATAAAGCCCATTATAGGAGTAGATGCATATCTCGCAGGCAGGACTAGATTTGATAAACAGGCAGGGATAGACAAAGACAGGTTCAGATTAATTTTGCTCTGCAAAAATGAAATCGGGTATAAAAATCTTTTGAAACTGGTAACCGCTTCGTATCTTGAAGGATTTTATTACAAGCCCCGCATTGATTTTGAAATTTTGGAGAAATATAAAGAAGGACTAGTTGCAGTTTCTTCTTCATGGAGCGGGGACATTTCGACGGCTCTTCGAAATAAAAATGTTGAATTGGCAAAGGAACTTGTCCAAAAATATAAAAAGATTTTTTCTGATGAAGATGGCGGAGACTTTTATATTGAAATAACAAAACACCCTGAACTTGCCGGCCACAACGAACATATGGAAATACTGGCTAATTTTGCGAAAGAAAATTCAGTTAATATAGTCGCCTGCCATGATATTTATTACATTGCGCCCGAAGACAAAGAAGCTAAGGATACTTTAATAGCAGTACAGCAAGGAGCTCCGCAAAGCGGGGCAGAAAGAGGGGCTTGGGATAATGAAGATGAAAATTTTTCTTTCCTTTCCGATGCTGAAATTAAAGAGAGGTTTAAGGATATGCCGGAGGCGATTTTTAACAATCATAAAATCACCGCTCTCTGTAATCTGGAATTGGAACTGGGCAAATGGGCCTTTCCCGATATTAAAACAGAGTCCGGCAAAAGTTATGACGACGAATTGCACGATTTGGCTTACGAAGGTTTAGAAAAAAGAGGGTTGCCTAAAAGTGAGGAAGTTGTGAACCGCCTTGAATACGAACTGGGGGTCATAAAGACCAAAGGATACTCGCCGTATTTTTTGGTAGTGGCCGACCTTATGAATTATGCCCACGAACATGGCATTTTGACTAACATCAGGGGTTCGGTTTCCGGCTCCCTTGTCACTTACGCGGCTCATATTACAAACATAAATCCACTGGAATACGAAATACCTTTTGAAAGATTTTTAAATCCTGACAGACCCAGCGCGCCGGATATTGATATGGATTTTGCCGATGACAGGCGCGATGAAATGGTAGAATATGTGAAGCAAAAGTACGGGGCGGATAAGGTCGCCCAAATAGGAACATTCGGCACAATGATGGCTCGCGGCGGTGTACGCGATACGGCGCGGGCTTTGGGGTTTGCCTACACAGTTGGAGATAAAATCGCCAAACTTATTCCCATGGGCTCGCAAGGATTCCCTATGACCATAGATAAAGCCATGTCTGAAGTGCCGGACCTTGTGGAGCTTTACAAAAAAGATCAGGACACGAAAAGAATTATTGATATGGCAAAAAAGATTGAAGGATGCGCCCGCCACATTGGGGTGCATGCGGCAGGAGTGGTTATCAGCCCGACTGATTTAACCGACTTTACCCCTCTTCAATATGATCCAAAGGGAGAAGGGAAAATAATTACCCAATACGATATGTATAGCGTGGATGAAAACGGCGCCGGCCTTCTGAAATTTGATTTTCTGGGGCTCAAAAATCTTTCTATCATTGCGGCAACAATTGATCTCGTCAAAAAACTTAAGGGAATAGAAATAGATTTGGATAAAATGCTGATTAACGATAAAAAAACTTTTGAAATGCTGGCACGCGGAGAGACTGAAGACCTCTTTCAACTCAATGGTGACGGTATGACGAGGTTTTTGGTGGAGCTCAAACCCACCTCCATACACGACATAAATGCTATGGTGGCTCTTTATCGCCCGGGACCTATGCAATTTATTCCAAACTATATTGAACGCAAACACGACCCGGCGAAGATAACTTATCTTGACCCGGCTCTTGAACCCATACTCAAGAAAACTTACGGCATTTTGGTTTATCAGGACGATTTGCTCATAATGGCTCATAATCTGGCGGGATACAGCTGGGGTGAAGTGGACAAATTCCGCAAAGCTGTCGGCAAGAAGATTCCCGAAGAGATGGAGAAGCAAAAGGAAAAATTTATAAAGGGTTGCATAGAGTATTCAAAATGGAGCGAAAAAAAGGCCAAGGAAATATGGGGCTGGATAGAACCATTTGCCGCCTATGGTTTTAACAAGGCTCATTCTGTTTCCTATGGAAGAGTGGCTTATCAAACCGCCTATCTCAAAGCCAATTTTCCGGGAGAATATATGAGAGCTGTGCTTTCGGCCGAATCGGGTGATACAGAAAAAGTAGCCCAGTCCATAACTGAGTGCAAAAGAATGGGCATTGAAATTCTGCCTCCCGACATAAATGAAAGTTTTTCCGAGTTTACCTTGGTTAAGAAGGAAAAAAATGATGATAAAGAGACGATAAGGTTTGGACTTACAACTATAAAAAACTTTGGCGAAGGCATTTCTCACCTCATCACTACCGAAAGAAAAGAAAGAGGAAAATTTAAATCGCTGGAAGATTTTCTGACAAGAATTCAGGACAGAAATTTAAACAAGAAATCTTTAGAGGCGCTTATAAAAAGCGGGGCTATGGATGCTTTTGGCGAACGAGGTTTCCTTCTTGCAAATATGGACAACCTCTTGGAGTACAATAAAGAAGCTTTGGCCAATCCCGACCAGAATTCTCTTTTCAATTCCCTTTCCGCTTTGGGAGGCCATTCCCCCATTCATCTGACACCGGCAAAGCCGGCTACTTCTGCGGAAACACTTTCTTGGGAAAAAGAACTTCTCGGCCTTTATGTTTCTGGGCATCCATTGGAACAGTTTAAGGATAAATTGATAAGCCAAAAAAATACAATTAAAAAAATAAAGGAGCATTCAAAAGAGAATGATTTAGTAGTTGTAGGAGGGCTTATAGAAAATATGCGCGATATTTTGACCAAAAACGGCGACAAAATGTTTTTCGTTAAATTTGTTGACCTGACCGATGAAATTGAAATGGTTGTTTTCCCCCGCACCCTGAAAGAATTTTCAAATATTTTCATTCCCGACCAATGTATTGCAGTCAAGGCCCGCGTCTCTCTCCGCAATGGCGAAAAATCTTTAATTGCCGAAAAAGCCAAGAAATTATAATTTTATATAAAAAATAAAAGGTGCATCGTTCACCGGAACGATGCACCCCTGTTGTGGTTTGTGGGCATTGCGCCCGCTTCTGCGTATAAAGAAAGGAGGCTCGAGCAAACGCAGAATGAAAGATCTGTTGTAGCCGATAAATATTGTATGTTTTCGTTAAATAATGTCAAGAAAATAAGTGGATAAAATTAGATGGCGCACCTCTTGCGAAGTGCGCCATGTTGTGTGAGCGGGTAGCCCACGGGTTAAAAGACATGCCGGTTGCGGGGCTATACAACAGTCGGCACTTTCAGGTGCGGCCGGACCTCCGCCGGATACATGTTCGCGACGACATTAACACCCAGGACATCAACGCCTAGGGCAATGCCTTCGAGACCTGGGATTACGTCTACAGACAGCAGACTCGGCGACGGCACGAAAACCACTGCCTGCGTTTCTGATGCAGCGACAATTGGGTACCCGATCTGGGTCCAGTCGGCACTCACCACCGGCATAGCGATTTCCATTTCCTGTGGATCCGGGTAGCCCTGGGCGATCGGAGCCGAAGGAACTGAAAACGTCACGACCGTAACGCAAAACACAAACAGCAGGACGGAGCTAAAGCATGTGAATTTCTTCGCCATGTGAACCCCCTTCTTTTTGACAGGACGATATTCCGTCTCCATTTTTATTATACATCTAAACCGAAAAATATCAAAATATAAAGTGGATAAAATATGGTGTTTTTATTTGCAAAATGTTGTGATAATATAAATATATGACAGAAATTGATAAAAAAAGACATTCGCTCTCCCATTTAATGAGCATGGCAGTGCAGGAATTATATCCCAACGTTGGTTTGGGCGTTGGGCCAACCATTGAAAACGGCTTCTATCAGGATTACGACTTACCCGCCGAAGCTTTAGCGAAGGAGGGTTTGCTGGAATCACTTGAAACACGTATACGCGAGATGATTAAAAAAGGTATTAAATTTGAACAGCATGATGTTGATTTTGATGAAGCGTACAAGCTTTGCAAAAATGACCCTTACAAAACCGAGCTCATTGATGATTTGAAGGCGCGCGGAGAAAAACATGTCAGTTTTTATAAATCAGATTGGTTTGAAAATCTTTGCGCCGGCCCGCACGTTGATTCTGCAAAAGAGATAGACCCGAATGCTTTCAAATTGACCCACATCGCGGGAGCTTATTGGCGCGGAGACGAGAAAAATAAAATGCTTACCCGCATTTACGGCCTGGCTTTTGATACGAAAGAAGAACTTGATGAATATTTAAAAAACCAAGAAGAGGCAAAGAAAAGAGATCATAGAGTTATTGGAAAAGATTTAGGCCTTTTCGTATTTTCAGATCTGGTGGGCAAAGGCCTGCCAACATTTGGGCCGAAGGGCGCCACCATCAAGAGAATACTGGAAAGATTTACTACTGATGAGGAATTGAAACGAGGATATCATCACGTAATCACCCCTGATCTGGCAAAAGTTGACCTCTACAAAAAATCGGGACACTATCCTTATTATAAAGATACTATGTATCCGGTCATGAAAATTGACGAAGAGGAGCTTATTCTAAGGCCAATGACCTGTCCCCATCACTTTATGTTTTATAAATCGGAGCCGCATAGCTACCGCGATCTGCCTTATCGCATCGGTGAAATTGCTCACCAATACCGTTACGAAAAGAGCGGCGAATTATCGGGATTAACCCGTGTCAGAATGTTCTGCCTGGCTGATGCCCACATCATAACCGCCAAAGACCAAGCCAAACAAGTTATCAAAGAAGTTCTTGAGTTAATCGATTTTATTAATGAGGCGTTGGGTATAACCAAAGGCATAGACTATCGTTATCGCCTTTCGCTTGGAGACCGTTCTGATACCAAAAAATATTACAAAGACGACACGTCTTGGGATTATGCCGAAAACGTGTTGCGTGAAGTTCTAACCGAGACCAAAGCACCCTTTTACGAAGCTACTAACGAGGCTGCCTTTTACGGACCAAAAATTGATATACAGGTCAAAAAAATCTCAGGTAACGAGGAGACGGCTTTCACAGTTCAGTACGATTTCGTTATGCCGGAACGTTTTGACTTATCTTTCACCAATAAAGAGGGAAAACCGGAAAGACCCATCGTTATTCACCGTTCTTCAATCGGCTGTCTGGAAAGGACAATGGCGTTTTTGATTGAGCATTACGCGGGCAACTTCCCTCTCTGGCTTTCACCTGTGCAGGTCAAAGTGATACCGGTGCGTGAATCCCACAATGCTTATGCGCAGGAAGTTTATGATTTGCTGAAAGAAAATGGCATACGCGCAGAAGTTGACTTGGAAGATGAAAATCTGGGCAAAAAAGTACGCGCTGCTAAAAATGAAAGAATTCCCTACTGGGTTGTCGTTGGCGATAAGGAAGTCGAATCAAAAGAAATAACTCTAGAGTCTCGCGAAGGCCAAAAGACTGAATCCCTCTCACATCAAAAACTTCTTAACCTCCTTCAAAAAGAAATTAAAGAGAAGAAATAAGATATAATTACCCATTACGTTTTTCCGTTTTTCAGTTTGTAGCGATTAATCGCTACGTTCTGATACAATGAAATTAATATAAGTAAATATGACTCGGGTTTCAAAAAGAAAAATAAAGGATGAGGATTTTAAGAAAATCTTCGATAAATTCATTGAAATTATAGATTTATCAAGATCTAGAAAAAATATAGGACTTTTTACTAAAGAATTTTTCTCACCTGCCGAAAGAATTATGCTTGCCAAGAGGATTGAAATTATTTACATGGTTATAGAAAAAATTCCCGATAGAGTTATTGCCGATACTCTTTCTGTGAGCACTTCCACAATTGGACGAATTATTGAAAAATATGATAGGGGCGAGTATAGGTATTTGGATTCAATAATGAAAAGAAACAAGGAGAGTTTAATGGATATAATTGAAAAAATTTATTTCATTATTCCTCCGAGAGTGGGTAGGAAAAGATATCGATTTGTTAAACAAAATAATTTATTTTAATTCTAAATGTAGCGATTAATCGCTACAAATGAAAATGGTGCAGATCAGATCTGCACCATTCTTATTCATTACCCACTTTCTACATCCGAAGTGAAAGAGTGAGGATTGCCAAAGCGATGGCCACCAAGCCAACTCTTATCGCGAACTTGTCTTCTTTAACATAGACCAGGGTAGCACCCCCGGCCATCATTGTTAACACAAAAAAAACGAGAAAAACCATATCCCTGTTTGTCGTAGTCATTTTTCGCCTCCAAAGATATATTACATTACGTACGTTATATGTCAATGGTAGCGAGTTTAGCGTTGGACTGGATGAAAGATTTGCGGGCGGGGACGTCGGTGCCCATCAGAATATCAAAGATGCGGTCGGCTTCACTCGCCTCCTCAATATTTATTTGCTTTAAAATGCGCCTTTTGGGATCCATAGTCGTTTCCCAAAGTTCTTCTGCGTTCATTTCTCCGAGGCCTTTATAGCGCTGAACACTTATTTTATTTTTCTTTTTTCCCTCGAAAGATGCTTCTCCTTCGGAGGCATCTTCTCTCGGGATCTCGTCGCTAGTAGGCTCCTCGACTTCCTCAATTTCTATCTCAGATTCTTTTCCTAATATTCTTACCTTTTCTTCATCACTGTAGGCGTAAAATATTTCTTTGCCTTTCTTTATTTTATAAAGAGGCGGCTGAGCGATGTAAATAAAATTGCCGTCAATAAGAGGCCTGAAATATCTATAAAGCAGCGTAAGTATGAGCGTACGTATGTGGGCGCCGTCAACGTCGGCATCGGTGGCTATGATTATTTTGTGATAGCGGAGTTTGGAAATATCAAACGTATCTCCTATTGCTGTGCCGAAAGCCACTACCAGGTTTTTGATTTGTTCGGAAGCGAGCATCCGGTCAAGCCTTGCTCTTTCAATGTTTAGAATTTTACCGCGCAAAGGCAATATGGCCTGTGTTCTCCTGTCCCTTCCCGTTTTAGCGGTGCCTCCGGCCGAGTCCCCCTCCACAATGAAGAGCTCCGACTCCTCGGCAGAATGCGACGAGCAATCAGCCAATTTGCCTGGCAAAGTCATACCTTCAAGCGCTCCCTTTCTCAAAATAGAGTCCTTGGCAGCTTTGGCGGCTTTACGGGCACGCAGGGCCAAGATGACTTTACTCACAATCATTTTTGCATCATCCGGATTTTCTTCGAGGAAAGCCTCAAAAGCTTCGCCAAAAATACTTTCCACCATGCCCCTGGCCTCCACGCTTCCGAGCTTGGCCTTAGTCTGCCCTTCAAATTGTATTTCCCGAAGTTTTACTGAAATAACCGCAGTTAATCCTTCTAAAACATCATCCCCTGTAAATGTATCCTCCCCGTTTTTAGCGAGGTTATTTTTCTTGGCGTAATTATTTAAAGTCCTCGTCAGGGCTGTCTTAAAACCGGTGACATGCATGCCGCCCTCGCTGTTGTAAATATTATTGGCAAAGGGCATAATTCTGGCCGATATGTCGTCTATATACTGCAAAGCCACTTCCACCCCCTCAAAATTCTCATTTATTTTTTCGACATAGAAAATATTTTTGTGGACCGGTTTTTGGGTATGATTGTAAAATCTAATGAGAGAAATAAGTCCTCCGTCAAAATAAAAAGTTGTAGAAGGAGCTTCTATCCCCAGTTCTCTCATATAAAAAACTTCACTATCTTTAATTTTTTCCTTAACCTCCCTTAAGTCCAGCACAGATATTTTAAGGCCTTTCACCAGATACGCCTGCTGGCGCATATGGTGAACTATCCTCTCAAAATCAAAATTTACCCCTTCTTTAAATATTTCCGGATCCGGCTTAAAAGTAATAACGCTGCCGTGAAGTTTTGAAGAGCCGACTTTTTTTACCGCTGCTTTTCTCTTGCCTTTTGAATATTCCTGAACGTATACGCCTCCGTCCCGGTGTATCTCTGCGCGCATATAAATGGAAAGAGCATTAACCACAGAAGCCCCTACTCCGTGCAATCCTCCGGAAATTTTATATCCTTCTCCTCCGAACTTTCCTCCGGCGTGGAGAGTGGTGAGAATAGTTTCCAGCGCGGAAACCTTAGTTTGTTTGTGGGTATCAACCGGAATACCCCGGCCGTTGTCAACCACTCTGATGCGATTTTCAGGCAAAAAAGCTATTTCAATATCATTGGCGAAACCGCCCATAGCTTCATCTCTGGAATTATCAAAAATCTCCACGACAAGGTGGTGCAGCCCGTCAGGCCCCGTGGTGCCTATGTACATCCCCGGCCTTCGGCGCACCGGTTCCAATCCCTCCAAAACAGTGATGGACTCCGCTCTATATTCCCCTGATTTTGCAGATTTGGAGCTTTTCTTTTTAGTCTCATTTTTAGCCATTATTAAACAAAAAATTAAAACAGCTTACGCAATTTCTACCTTTACATTATAGCAAATTCTAAATTGTTTTGCTACAATCATTTTGTATTAAATTTTGTTAATAAAGTATGAAGAAATACGTTGTATCAAGAGACGAAGAAAAGGCTCTTATTGAGAGTTTGGATAAAAGAGAAGATACCGATGCCCTCCGCATGAAGCGGTATCTCGGTATGCCGGACTTGTCAAGAACAAAAGGCAGCCCGATCTCTGAAATCATAGACCACATAGTAAAGGCCTCCTACTTTAAGGATTTGGATTTTATCCAGATGCCCGAAGTCGTCCCGGCCGATATAAGTTTTGACCTGTTTGATTTTCCTGCTGACCATCCGGCAAGAAGCAAATCAGACACATATTATGTTGACGACAAAAACATTTTGCGCACCCACACAACGGTCTGCTGGTATTATTATTTGAACGAAAAGGAAGTAAAAGAACGTGTGGCAAAAAATGAGCCGGTAGGGTGCTTCAGTTTTGGCAAAGTTTATCGCAAGGATGAAATTGACAGGAACCACATGAATGTCTTTCACCAGATTGACGGCTGGTATCTGGCGCCAAAAGCAATAAAAACAATCGGCCAAAAAGATCTAGAAGAAGCGCTAAAAAATATCGCCGTCGCCGTTTTCGGGCCGGACGTGAAATACAGATTGAACGAAGACACTTTTCCTTACACGGATCCTTCGCTTGAAATGGAAGTGGAGATTGAAGGCAAATGGATTGAAGTAGTCGGCTGCGGCGTGGTTAAAGGAAGCGTGTTGGAAAAACTCGGAGTAGATTCAAAAAATTACACCGGTTGGGCCTTCGGTTTCGGGCTTGAAAGGCTGGCCCTGGTTAGCATGGAATTGCCCGATATCCGCCTGCTCTGGTCTGAAGATGAACGGGTTAAAAAACAGCTTAAATTAGGCCATAAATATAAAGAAGTGAGCAAATATCCGCCTGTTGTCCGCGACATATCTTTTGTGGTGAACAATGATTTTATACCAAATAATTATTTTGATTTAATCCGCGAAGTGACAGGAGAAAACCTGGTTGAGGAGGTAAAACTGATAGACAAATATAAAAATGAAGAAAAATTCGGTAAGGACAAGACAAGTTATACTTATAGAATAATTTACAGATCCTTGGAAAAAACTTTGACAAACGCTGAAATTGACGCTACACATAAAAAGTTAGAGCAAAAAACGGCCGAAACTTACGGAGCAAAAATTCGCTAAATATCAAAAAATACATTATTATTCTCATATGCATTTTGTTTCGGAGACCGCCACATATATTTTTCTTTTTATAGCTCTTTATGTTGAGGTATTTTTTCTTATTACTTATTTTGAATTTAGAGCTCGCTCCGCCAGGGCTGCAGCGGGCCAAGAAAAAATTCCTGACGGAAAACTGCTCGGCGTTTCCGTGATAGTGCCCGTTTGGAACGAGGAAACCACGGTGCTCAAGACCATTTTTTCGCTCCTCAAGCTTAATTATCCAAAAGACAAACTTTCTATTTTTATAGTTGACGATGGCAGCACAGACAAAACTTGGAATGTCATCCAGAGATTTTCCAGAAACAAACAAATAAAGCTTTTTAGAAAAGAAAATGGGGGCAAACACACAGCTCTAAATTACGCTTTGGAGTTTATTGACTCTGAATTGGTCGGCTGCCTTGATGCCGATTCTTTTGTCCACCCCGAATCCTTGAGAAGAATTGTTGCCCAGTTTGGAGACAAGGAAATTATGGCAGTCACACCTTCCATAAAAGTATTCGAGCCAAAAGGCTTTCTGGGCCTAATCCAGAAAGCGGAGTATATGTTTGGCATTTTTTTAAGAAAAGTCTTTTATCACCTAAATGCCATTTATATAACACCCGGCCCCCTTTCTATTTTCAGAAGGTCGGTTTTTAGGCAAATAGGCAATTATAAGCATGCTTACAACACGGAGGATATGGAAATCGGCATGAGGATGCAGAAAAATAGAATGAAAATAGGCAATGTCTCCAACGCTTTTGTATATACGGTCACTCCGGCCACCTTAAAAACTCTTTTCAAGCAGCGCCTGCGCTGGGTTTACGGTTTTATCAAGAATGCTATTGATTATAGAGATATGTTCTTCAGGCCTCAATATGGCAATTTGGGCATGGTGGTCTTCCCTGCCGCCGGCTTTTCGGTGTTCTCAACGATATTTTTCTTCTTGTCAACAATCGTAAACAGGATTAATGATTTGATTTTGAAAATAAAAGAAATTTCTACGGTCGGATTTTCGTGGCGGGGATTTCATTTCGATTTCTTTTATATGAACACGGACGTCATGGTCTTTGTTTCTATCATTGCGGTCTTGGGCACGCTCCTTATCATAATGACTTCAAGAGAATTAGCAGAGGAAAAAAATAAATTCGGCTTGGACAGCGTCTTTTTCCTTATGTTCTATATTTTCCTTGTTCCTCTTTGGCAGGCCAAGGCGGTTTATAATGTCATTTTCGCAAAGAAAACAAAATGGCGCTAGGCGCCACAAGATAATAGACAGTAGATTATAGATAATAGTAAAAAGCGAAAATAGGATGGCGCTACAAGGACATAAAGATCTGATAGTATGGCAAAAAAGCATGGATCTTGTTGTGGCTGTTTATGAACTTACCAAAGATTTTCCTCCATCAGAAATTTATGGTCTGACTTCGCAAATGAGAAGATCGGCCGTATCTATTCCATCAAATATTGCCGAGGGAAGTAAAAGGAAAACTAGGAACGATTTTTTGCAGTTCATCGCGATTGCTTTCGGTTCCGGAGCTGAATTGGAAACTCAAGTGGAAATTGCTCGCAGATTGAAATATGGTAAAGAAGAAATACTCGCAAAAATTGAAAACACATTAACTGAAGTTTTAAAAATGCTTTTTGTGTTAAGCAAGAAATAGCTAGCGCCCAATCTTTCGATTGGGCGCATTGTAAGCAGATCACGCAATTAGTGAATTCGAGCTGCGTACCCCAAAGCACATTTTTCTGGAAACGAGCACGGTTTAAAAATGCCCACTTTTACCAGAAAGAAGATGAACGCTTCAAAATCAGCAACGGTTGTGATGAACGGCGCGGGGATCATATCCCACTTCTCCGAATGACCAATCTGGCGTAAACCAATGGCTTGTCTCTCATCAAACCAAGTGATGAAATCACCCGATTCGGGTATTTCACGGCGTAGAAGCGCCTGAAGTCGGTCATGAGTTATCGTTTTGGTTTCAATCTGTGCAAAGAACTCTTTTAGTTGCGCAGGACTTGGTGCATTTTCGTCCCAGGCAACAGCATGCGATTTTGGCATCGCACACCTCCTTTTGTATCGAGGGACACGTGATTGTGTCTAGCGATAAGATACCATGTTTAATCAGATTTAGCAATATTACCCTTGCTTTTTGTGCGTTTTTTCTATAACCTATCATCTATTATCTGTAATCTATAAACTATCCCATGGAATGGAAAAAATACGCATATACTTTTTTAATTACAGCCGTCATTTTTGCCACGGCAATTTATGTCAGCAACTATTTTAGTCAGAGAAGAATGAATGAAATAAAAGATATTGAAAGCCGCATCGCAGTGGATATTCTTGCTTCCGAAACTCAATTTTCCCTTCTCTCCGAGCTTTCTTGCCGTGAGATAAGCAGCGGGCTTCTTTCAAAGGAACTAGCTATCTTAGGCGACAAACTTTCTTATACGGAAGAAAGCAGAGGCTCTGATGATGCCGAGGTCTTGAATCTTAAAAAATATTATTCTCTTCTTCAGATTAAAGATTTTCTTCTGATACAAAAAATAAAAGAGAGATGCGGTTCCAGTCCAACCAATAGCGGACTTTTCATAATGTATTTTTACTCAAATGAGGGCGACTGCCCCGATTGCCAGAAAGAGGGTTTCGTCCTCACCCGTTTGAGGCAGGATTATCCGGAGCTCCGCGTTTACTCGTTTGATTACAATCTAGACCTTTCGGCCCTCCAAACACTCATAAGTGTTTATAATATAGAGAAAAAACTACCTGTAATCCTCGTAAACGAAAAGACCTACTATGGCTTCAAGTCAATTGAAGACATCAAAGAAATCCTTCCTGCCCTCAAAGCCATTGATGCCGCCAACGCCAAAGCCGTCCTCGAAGCCAAACAAGCCACCTCCTCAAAATCAAATTAAAATATGGTATATTAGTACCGCTTGCCAGAATAGCTCAGTTGGTAGAGCTCCCGTTTTGTAAACGGGTGGTCGTCGGTTCGAGTCCGACTTCTGGCTCCACGATCAAACTTTATTCTATCTTCCCCTTCTCCCCATTACTTTTCCCTTCCGTGATTTTTTTGAGGTAAAAAGAGACGGAACCTTTGCTCACAATGTCCTTCTGTCCCATAATCATCGTACGCCTTATTTTATACTCGTTAGCTATTTTCCCTTCTATTTTGTAAAGAAGATTCTTACAGATGGCTTTTGTTTGAATCAAGATTATATAACGAACACTTTGTATAAACTGCAGAATTTTGAACTTAAAGCCGGAAACAAACTTGTCCGATTTTTCATCAAGCCGACATATGCAACTTAATGCAAAATTTTTCTTGCCGCACCTTAACTCTATGGCTTTAAAAAGAAGCAGGGCTAACGCTACAAGCAAAGATGAGGCGAACACTATAATAGTCGTCATATTTTTAATTTAATTGATAGAAAACCTCATAAACCTGCCAATTTCTGTTCTTTCTCCGAATTTTTGGTTTGCCTGTTCAACCAAAGTGCGGATATTCACTTCGGGATTTTTAATAAACGCTTGTTCAAGCAGAACCTTTTCTCCGAAATAGGAGGAAAGCTTGCCTTCCATTATTTTATCGCGAATTTCCTTCGGTTTCTTTTCGTCAATGTCCTTTTCAAAAAGCTCCTTGGCTCTGATTTTGTCTTCTTCTTTCACGTTCTCCATTTTGAGGTATTCGGGAGCGAGAGCGGTAATGTGCATAGCGAGGTCTTTGGCTAAGGCTTTAAATTCGTCATTACGGGCCACAAAGTCTGTTTCGCACAGAAGTTCCACCATAGCCCCTACCGAGCCGTTTCCGTGGACATATGAGGCAACAGTACCCGCTCCTAAAGTTCGGCCGGCTTTCTTATCCGCGGATTGCTTGCTTATTTTACGCAGTATTATTTTAGCCTTCTCCAAGTCCCCTCCCGCTTCTTCTAGGGCTTTTTTACACTGCATAACGGAGACGCCTGTGGCGTCCCTTAATTCTTTTATCTGGTCGGTGGTTATGTTCATACTTTCTTCCCTTTATTATACGCTTCCACCACTTTTTCCACAAAAAATCTGATGCTGGCTATATTGGAGTCATTAGCAGGTATAGGATAATCAATACCAGCCAAATTATTATCCGAACCGCACAAAGCGATAACCGGTATCTTCAAATTTTGGGCTTCTCTCAAGGCTGTTTCTTCATATCTGGGGTCAATTATAAACAGGGCCTTTGGCAGAGCTGTCATATTTTTTATGCCGTTAAACATTCTCTGGAGTTTTTCTATCTTCCTGTCTATAAGCAGTCTCTCTTTTTTGGTATATTTTGCGAGCTCGCCTTTTTCCTTTTGGGACAGAAGGTCAAGCATCATATCTATTCTCTTTCTTATTTCGGGAAAATTTGTCAAAGTTCCTCCAATCCAGCGGCTGGCTAAATATGGCGCATTTACCCTCTCGGCCTCTTCCTTTATTATTTTTTGAGCCTCATTTTTGCCTCCGACAAAAAGTATTGTCGCGTTGGTAGCTGCCAAAGAAGTAATAAATTCAAGAGCTTCTGTGAGGGAATCGTGGGTTTTTTCCAAATCAAAAATATCCACTCTGTTTTTGGAGCCAAAAATGTAGGGAGTAGTGCTTGGGTGCCTTCTGGACTTGCCAAATCCAAAATGAGCTCCTGCTTTGAAGAGCTCGTCCAGATTTTTGTCTGTCTTTGTTGCTTCTACCATACAGACCAAAATCTTATCAAACTTGCTTAAAAGCGTCAATGATAATGCCCATCTGGCCCTTCATTATAGTTTCAATGCCGTGCCAGTTTTTGTTCAGGCGATGGTCGGTTATCCTGTCCTGAAGGATATTGTAAGTCCTTATTTTCTCCGACCTGTCAGCCGTGCCAACCTGTTCCTTCCTTTCGCTGGCGTATTTTTTCGCGTCTTCTGCCCTCGCCATCTCATCCAGTTTTGCCTCCAAAACGGCCATAGCTTTTTCCCTGTTTGCCTGCTGGCTTCTCTCTGCCCGGCAGCTTATGACAATGCCCGTCGGCTTGTGGGTCAGGCGAACAGCCGTTTCAACTTTGTTGACGTTTTGCCCCCCCTTACCCCCAGCTCGTGAAAATGTCACTTCCAGATCTGCGGGGTTTATTTGGACTTTTGTATTTTTTCTTATGGGTAATATGGCGACCGAAGCAGTGGATGTGTGTACCCGGCCCATTTTTTCTGTCTTTGGAACCCTTTGCACTCTGTGGATACCGGTCTCGTGCTGTAATTCTTTATAAACATCCTTACCTCGTATTTCAAAGGAGGCCTCTTTGTAGCCCCCAAGAGGAGACTCTGACTCGTCCAATATAGAAACTGTCCAGCCTTTTGAATCGGCGTATTTGCGGTACATAGCGGCAAGTTCTTCGGCAAAAAGAGACGCTTCCTCGCCTCCGACACCGGCTCTCACTTCCAAAACTATTTCATTTGGAAACTCGTCCTCCTCTTTTTCTTTGCGGGACTCTTCTTCCAAAATTTCATCCATCTGGGATATTAAAGTTTCCTGCGTCAAAGCATCAACCCTTTCTTCAAGAAGCCTTTCCAAGTTTTCTGCCAAATACTGCGTTTTGGGATTCTTTTTATATTTTTCGAGGTCCATCTATTTTTTCTTCTTTGATGGGGTTTTGGTGGCGGCGGCTTTTCTTGCTTTAAACCTTTCCACTCTGCCGGCAGCATCAATCACCTTTTCATTGCCCGTAAAAAACGGGTGGCAAGCGCTGCAAATCTCCACTTTTATTTCTTTTTGAGTCGAGCCAACGGTAAAAATATTGCCGCAAGAACAGCTCACTTTGGCATCCGTATAGTATTGTGGATGAATTTCTGTTCTCACACCTTCAATATAGCATATTATAAAATAAATGAAAAGGCCGCGGTATTCTGGTGTCTGAAAGCACCGATTGCGGCCTTAATTCCTTTTTGTCAGGTGTTTTCCTTGGTCACTCTGCGCGCCAATTACACGCGCTCGCAAGGCGTATTTCTGGCGCCACACAGGCGCTTTAGGTAATTTCCTGTAAAATCTGGATTTGAAAGAGCACTACTTGATGAGATGCCACAATGGGTATGGCGCCCACAACACCGTATTAATGCCGCAGAAGAGAACTAAAAGGGTCCAGCATCCCCTCTGTCCTTTCGTGGCTCTGGTCGTTGGTCTCATTTCGTTAGCTGGCTATAAATATACCGTTTCTTAAAAATTAGTCAAGAAATTGTGTGTGGACATCCTTCGACTTTGCTCAGGATAAATTAAAACCCCTCTAAAGGATCAATCATTGTCAACTGGATATTTTCGGCTATAGCCATCACTTGGTCTCCGTAGAAGACATTTGCCGGCCTTCTGCCAGGTTTGCAGGCGGCTCCGGAATAATATTTACAGGCCGAATTGCGCTCAGCAGTATACCCTCCGCCTGAAGCTCCTAAATCAGCTAGATAAACAGCAGTAGCCAATATAGCATGCTCTGGATTCCAAGGGTTTACACTGTTTGCGTTAAGCCCCAGACTGCTGCCCAGCCTGTTTTTGAAAAGTTCCCAAGTGGAAGGAATAAATTGTGACGGACCCATTCCTCCTCCGTAGCCTCGGGTGGCAGACCACTTCGTGCCTGGCGGACAGGAAACAGGAGTCATTTTCCAATCCTTGCCAAGTCTGTCTGTTATATCCTTAAAAGGCACTGTATCTCGTGGGGCTTTCATTACCCGTTCAAAAAATGTACCCGTGTTTTTGCCTGACCCGTCGCCTGTTTCTAAATTATTGACCAAACAAGATCCCTGATTTTTACCGAGATTGGATTCCTGGGTAAGGATGGCGAGAATGAGAGCCGGGCGGACCCCTGTTTTACCAGACGCTAACGTCGCAAATTTGAGGGCGTCGCCGAAGGCAATGCCCTCCGTGTCTCTGAGCGCGAATAAGGCGGCTCTTATTTGGGCAGCTTTTTTCTCCTTTTCGGCTATGACCTGAGCATAAGTTTTTTCCTGCGTCTTGTTTATTTTTATGAGAGTCTGTTTTTCTTTTTCGTCCAGCTCAACTTTCTTTTTTTGCGCCTCCACCTCGGCTTTTTTGTCAGCTTCGTCAGTTCTCTTTTGGTCGAGAACTTTTCTCTCGCCGTCAATTTTTCCTTGCAATTCCCTTATTTCCTTGAATTGGTTTTCCAAGGATACTTTTATGGAATTATAAGAATCAATATCTTCAAAAAATTGGGACAAGTTTTTATTGGAAAGCATTACTTCAGCCAGAGAATATGAATCAAGTTCGTTAGTTGACCTCAAAATAGCGGCCAAAGACTCCTTACCTCTATTTATTTTATCTTCCAACTCGGAAATAGTTTTAGTCTTTAAATTAATTTGGCTGGTCAGCTGCTGGATTTGGATTTGTCTTTGTTTTATAAAAGCTTTGGCTTCGTTTATCTTTGCCTGAAGTATAGTGGCGTCTCTTTCGAGAGAAGCCGTGCCTTTCTTTGTGTTGTTGAGCATTGATTCCCATTGGGCTATCTCTTTTTCTGTCGCAGCCAGCTCTTCTTTCCATTTGGCTTCCTGGGCGGCTATCTCGCTTTCGGTCAGGGCGTAAGCAGGGATAGGTGGCGGATAACAGATAATAGATAACAGGAAAAAAGTAAAAATAAAAAATAAAGCAAAGAAAAAACTGTATCTATAAAATTTCATACAGCCCATTATAACAAAAAAATTATTTTTTTGGAGCTTCTCTAGTTTCTGTAGGTTTGGCAGTTTCAGCAGCTCCAGCCGTTTCTCCGCCCTCTTCATCTTGCTTACCTTTCTTTTCAACTTCTATTTGTGAGAGGTCAGCGGGAACTTCTTCAACTTTTTCTTCTGCTTTTGGAGTAGCTACAGTTACAACCACCTCTTCAGGATTTTCCATAAGTTCAACTCCTTTTGGCATAACTATATCTTTAGCCAAAATTTGGCCTTCAAGTTCGGCAATGGGAGAGATATTAACTTCAATTTGGTGAGGCAAATTTGCCGGTTCCGCCTTTACTTTTACTTCATGCAAAATTTTCATAAGCACTCCTCCCAAATCTTTGACTGCCGGAGAAATTCCTATAAATTCAACCGGTACCGCTACTTCAACTTTATGGCCTTTTTCAAAGACATAAAAGTCAGCGTGCCTAGGCTCATCAGTAACAGGATCCAAATCAACATCATGAATAAGGGCCTCTATTTCTCCATCCGGAGTGTCCAATTTGATGACGGTGGACTCACCCGCGTTTTTCCAAGCTTTTAAAAATTCACTTTTCTTTATTTGAATAGGAGTGGATTCTTTTTTATGACCGTAAAAAACAGCCGGCATTAATCCCTCTTTCCTCAAGCTTTTCAGTTTGCCTATTTTCTCCCTCTTTTCAGCTTTTATATTTATCGTCATGGATTACAGAATAACAAAATACAGGATTTTGTCCAATCCTGACCTCAGCCCCGTCCGCCTTCGGCGTCCTGCCCCTCTCCTTTCGAAGGAGAGGGGCAGATTTCCGTAAGGAAATCGGGGCTGAGGTCTTTAATGCGGATGGGTTGAGGTCAGGTATTTGGGATGAGGTCAGAGATTTGCAAACAATGCCATTCTCTTTTCCACGACAGTCTGCATAGCGTCGCGGGCGGGACGGAGGAATTTATAGGGGGCGATTTCCTCGGAATCATCACAAAGAGATTTTTGGAGTCCTTGCTTATAAGCAAGGCGCAACTCGGTATTTATATGGATTATGGAGATACCGGCGGCGATAGCCTGTTTAAATTCCTCATCGGTAATTCCTGAACCTCCGTGCAAGACCAACGGCACACCCGCCGCTTCCCTTATTGCTTTTATTCTTTCTATATCAAGTTTTTCAAAATTTATTCCCCTGTCTTTCGCCATACCGTGAATATTACCAACAGCGGGAGCGAATAAATCTATACCCGTTTTTTCTACAAACTCCTTTGCTTCCTCTGGTTTGGTGAGCCCCGCGTCTGTCCCTTCCGGCACTTTATCCCAGACGGCCGAAGATTTGCCTATAAAACCAAGTTCGCTTTCCACCAAAATATCTGTGCCGTTCTGTTTATTTTTTTCCTTTACATACAGGACTGATTCTTTTGTCATTTTCAGATTTTCTTCAAAAGATTTCTCAGCGCCGTCTATAATAGCCGCGTCAAACCCCACGTCCACCACTTCTTTAATTCTTTCTACAGAATAAGTATGGTCGGCATTTAAAAACACGGGCAACCCGTCCGCTTTTAAGGTGTCCACCAAAACTTTGACTTGTTTTACTCCTATGAAATCTCTCTCCCCCTCTGAGACTCCGATGATTACAGGCAGGTTTAATTTTTTGGCCGCGTTTACCACAGCCCAAAATCCGACAGAATCGGAAATATTAAAATGCCCGATGGCAATCTTTTTTTCTTCCGCCTCGGCAATATACTCGCGCAAAGTTTTCATGGTATCCACATATTATCATATTTTTATTTTTTAAAAATTGTTGACGGTGTATAATTATGGCGAATGGATTTTTTAAACAGACACAAAAATTTTGATTTTGTTTCTGTCGGTGACATTGCTACCGATGCTTTTATCCGGCTGAAAGATGCCAGAACAATATGCGATCAAAGCGGTAAAAAATGTGAACTTTCCCTGAGATTTGGGGACAAAGTGCCTTACGAATTTATGGAAGAAGTAAGAGCGGTTGGTAATAGCGCCAATGCCGCCGTCTGCGCTTCCAGACTGGGGCTTAATTCTGCTCTGGTGACAAATGTCGGAGATGACCACAATGGCCATGAATGCATAGCCACTCTTCAGAGAAACAAAGTGGCGACTAATTTCGTTTCAGTTCAGAAAGACAAAGAAACTAACTATCATTACGTTTTGTGGTTTGAAGACGACCGCACTATCTTAGTCAAACACCACGAATACGATTATAAACTGCCCGACATTGGCAACCCGAGATGGATTTATCTCTCTTCCATCGGGGAAAACTCTTTGGACTATCATAGACAGATTGCCGAGTATTTGAGAAATAATCAGGAAGTAAAATTTGCTTTCCAACCCGGCACTTTTCAAATAAAAATGGGTATTGAAAATCTCAAAGATTTATACAGCCATTGCGACATATTTTTTTGCAATGTTGAAGAAGCCAAAAACATTCTAAACAAACCGGATGAACAGGATGTTAAAAATTTGTTAAAAGAGATGCATGATAAAGGGCCAAACGTCGTTGTCATAACCGACGGCCCTAAAGGCGCCTATGCTTATGACGGATTTGAAGGATTTTTTATGATGCCTTTTCCCGACCCCAAACCTCCATATAGCCGCACCGGTGCTGGAGACGCTTTTTCCGCCACCTTCACTTCCGCTATCGCTCTGGGCAAATCACTCCTTGACGCTTTCCTTTG
>Ga0315273_10001940_pt1 | contig 24049 bp, 20 predicted proteins | sample YL17G02_0_MG_FD_205753 | JGI IMG/M metagenome (GOLD analysis project Ga0315273, IMG submission 205753) | Sediment microbial communities from Yellowstone Lake, YNP, Wyoming, USA - YL17G02_0 | ecosystem: Environmental > Aquatic > Freshwater > Lake > Sediment | place: USA: Wyoming | collected...
TCCCTGTTGTATCCTGGCGATCAGGGCTATGCCAGTGCCCGGAGACCGACAACTTCCATGAGTCCATTACCGTCCGGCAGCTCGAGTGCATTGGTGACTGCCTGCTCGAGTACGATCATGCCGACACCTCGGATTTCCGCATCGCTGTCCACTGGCGCGGGGATGATTTTGATCTGGTAGGTCTGCATCTTGGCCAGGTGGCTTTGGGCAGTGGCCACGATGCGGGCCAGGATGGTCTCGTCGGTGTAGAATGAAGGCGCCGAGAGAACGACGACTTCGGGCTGGAGCAGCTTGATAGCGTTGGCGATGCCCAAAGCCAAGTGATCGGCGGCGGTGTCCACCACCCGGACGACCAGCTGGTCGCCCTGCCTGAAGGCAGCCGCGACTTCCTCGATCGTAACGCTCTCCAGCTTCGAGAGATCCCCGGCACGGCGCAAGCTGCTTGGCTGGCCCGCCGCCAACCGGCGCCCTACTTCACAGGTGATGGCCAGCTCGCTAACGTAGGTTTCGAGGCAGCCCCTACCTCCGCAGTAGCAGGACGGCCCGTTGGGGTCCAGGCACATGTGGCCCATGAAGCCGGCGTTGCCCAGAGGACCATCGTGCAGGCGCCCACCTAGGATCAGGCTGCTGCCGAGACCCTCACGTATCAAGATGAAGAGCGCGCTCTGGGGCGGCGCCTGGCGAGCCGAGCGCTTCATGCCCAGCACAAGTTCGGCCGCAAGCGCGCTTTGTGTGTCCGCCATCAGGATGACCGGCAGGCCGAATTCCCGGTCGAGATACTCGCCGATGGGGACGTTACGCCATTCCTCCAACCGTTCGATCGACACCGAGACCCGGGCCGGACCATCGAGCACCCCGGAAACCGCAATGCCGATCCCGCAGATCTTCTCTGGGCGGATACCAGCGCTCTCGATCGCCTGGCGAAGGGTGCTTGCCAGCAGGGCCAAGACTGCGGGAGCGTCCGCCTCGCGTGCCAGGCGGCACTCCGCTGTGGCCACGAGGTTGCCCCCCAGGTCAATCACGCCCGCCCGCATGGTCGGGACCGAGAGCCAGGCGGCCAGGGCGTAAACAGCTTCGGAATTCAAGGCTAGCTCGGTAGCCGGCCGTCCGCCGGTCGATTCACGCCGGTTGACCTCCGTGAGTAGGCCGCGATCCCGGAAGTCATGCAGGGCTGCCTGAACGGTGGGATTGCTCAGGCCGGTGAGGGCGATAATCTCCTCGCGAGTAACCGGAGCCTGGTTCCAAAGTGCCTGCAGGACCAAGTAACGATTCTTGCTTCGAACAAGCTCGTAGTCTCTCGGCCGGCCCACAGCACCGCTCCTTCGCGAATTAGAGGGAACACTTTATGAAAGATACTTTAGAGAAGTGTCTATATGATAGCAGCCATTCTGAGCTTTGTCAAGGGGTTTCCCGAATTCATGTTTCCCGAATTCACGGACATGAGTTTGAACATCGAGCCTGGCCGGAAGTGCGCCAACCCCCAGTATTCGGTCGAGAATCTTTTCGGTCGATCGAGTTTCGCTGTGCTATAATCAACCCATCGATCGAGATGCTGGAGCCCAAAATGTCATTGACCGGCGCCCTGCCGCGCTACCCGCTGGCGTTCTTGCCGACGCCCCTCCACCCGCTGCCACGGTTGTCCGCCTACCTGGGCGGGCCGCAGCTATGGATCAAGCGGGACGACCAGACCGGGCTGGCCGGCGGCGGCAACAAGACCCGCAAGCTGGAGTTCCTGATCGCCGACGCGCTGGCCCAGGGGGCCGACACGGTCCTGACAACCGGCGCCGCGCAGTCTAATCACTGCCGGCAGACGGCGGCGGCAGCGGCAAAGGCCGGGTTGGCCTGCGAGCTGGTGCTCTGCGGCACGCCCCCGGAGCAGCCAAACGGCAACCTCCTGCTCGACATGCTGCTGGGCGCCACGCTGCTTTGGACCCAGCGCGAGAACCGGCTGGCTCGCCTGGCGGAGCTGGTCGAAGAGCTGAAAGCGGCTGGCCGCAGGCCATATCCCATTACGTACGGCGGTTCTGACCCGGTGGGCGCCGCCGGATATGCGCTGGCCATGGAAGAACTCAGGGACCAGGCCGGTGCGCTCGACCTGAAGCTCGACGCCATCGTCTTCCCGTCGAGCTCGGGCGGGACGCATGCCGGGCTGGTGGCCGGCGCGTGGGCGCTGGGGTGGGAGCCGCCGATCCTGGGTATCAGCATCGACGAGCCGAAGGCCGCTCTGCAGGCCGACGTCGCACGTCTGGCCACCCAGACTGCAGCGCATCTCGGCCGTCCGCACACCTTTGCCCCGGATGAGATCCGCGTGGACGCGGGCTACCTTGGCGGGGGCTACGGGATCGTGGGGCCGCTGGAGCGCGCAGCAATTTCTCTTCTGGCGCGCATGGAGGGTATCGTCACCGATCCGGTATACACGGGGCGGGCGTTAGGCGGGCTGCTGGATCTCATCCGCCAAGGCGCCTTCACCCGCGACCAAACCGTGCTCTTCTGGCACACGGGCGGCCTGCCCGCACTCTTCGCCTATGCTGGCGATTTTAACTAGAACGGAGTCATGAACTCGATGAAGTACGGCGTCCACAGCTACATTCTCACCGATCACTGGTCGGACAGCAACCTCGACGTGTTGGACACGCTGCGCTCGTTGGGCGCAGAGCTTGCCGAAATCCCGGCCGGCGACGATCTTGCGTACTCGCCGGGTCTCACGCGGCGGCGGGCGGAGACTCTTGGGTTGGATCTGTCGGTGGGTCCAGGCGGAATCTGGCCGTTCGAGTGCGACCTCTCTGCAGACGACCCGGAGGAGCGCCGGCGAGGCTTGAAGTGGCACAAAGGCATTGTCGATCTCGCCAGCGAGATGGGCGCCGTCGCCTACTGCGGGGCACTCTACGGGCATCCCGGCACGGTGAAGCGCCGGTTGCCGCCGCCCGACGAATTGACGCGCACTGCGGAAATGCTGCACGCGCTGGCGGCCCACGCCCAGAGCCGGGGTGTCATCATCGTGCTCGAGCCGATGAGCCACTTCCGGACCCACCTGATCAACACGCCCGCCCAGGCGATGAACCTGCTCGCTCTCGCCGGCCACGACAATCTTCAGCTCCTGCTCGATACCTACCATATGGTGACCGAGGTGCGCGACTTTGCCGCGGCGATCCGCACCGCGCTGCCGCGATTGTGGGGCCTGCATGCTTGCGAGAGCGACCGGGGCCTGCCGGGTGGTGGGTTGGTGCCCTGGGACGACGTCTTCGACACGCTGGGCGCGGCAGATTTTGCCGGCTACGCCGTGCTCGAAACCTACAACTCCTCGCTCGGCGATTTCGCCTGGCGGCGCGGGATGTTCCACAATGTCTGCCCCGACGGGCCCGCATTCATCCACGACGGACTGCGTTTTCTGCAAGTCGGGGTTGAGGCAGCCTCCTTGCGGCTGCGGCAGCCGGCAGCAGTCGGGAAGGCCTGATGGAGACAGCCGAGCTCCTGGCGCTCTTCGACAAGGAGCAGCGGATCGAGATCCGAGTGCCCGGCATGCAGCGGGAAGCCACGCCGCGGGTGATCCGCCACGTCTCGCTGCCGGATGCACCGGGCGAGGGGTTCGTGCTCTACTCGTGCCTGAAAGCCGGCGAGGTGGATGCGGCGATCCGGGAGCAGATTGCCTACTTCGACGGCATCGGCCAGGCGTTCGAGTGGAAAGTCTTCGATCATGATACGCCGCCCGACCTGGTCGACCGGCTGCGGGCGCACGGGTTCGAGATCGAAGACCCCGAGGCCGTCATGGTGCTCGACCTGGACGAGGCTTCGCCGGCACTGACGCAGCCGGTGAGCCAGAAGGTGCGCCGGCTCGACGACCCTTCCCAGCTCACCCTGGTGCTCGAGATCCAGGAGCGGGTCTGGGGCGAGGAGATGGGCTGGCTTGCGGAGCGGCTTGCGGACGAGATGCGCCGCGACGGCGACAATGTATGCATCTATATCGCCTATGCGGATGGCGTCCCGGCGTGTTCGGGTTGGGTCCGCTTTCACCCCCCGACGCAGTTCGCCAGCCTGAACGGCGGCTCGACCCTGCTCGAATACCGCGGGCGAGGGTTGTACTCCGCCCTGCTCGCGGTGCGGGTGCAGGAGGCGCTCCGGCGTGGCGCGCGTTTCTTGACCATCGACGCCAGTCCCATGAGCCGTCCGATCGTCGCCAAGCACGGTTTTCGTCTGTTGAGCTACGCGCACGCCTGCAATTGGTCTCCGGATAGCGCGGCGCAAGGCGCAGGTGTGGGACAGTAGATGGCAAAACCGAGGGTCCTGGTCACTCGAGCGATCCCCGACGCCGGACTTGACCTTGTTCGTGCGTTCTGCGAAGCCGACGTCTGGACCGACGAGCTGCCGCCGGAGCGCGGCGTGTTGCTGGACCGCGTCAAGGGCGTCGACGGCCTGCTCGCTTTGCTCACGGACCGGATCGATCCGGCAGTTATGGATGCCGCCGGTCCGGGCCTGCGGGTCATCAGCAACTACGCCGTCGGCTATGACAACGTCGACGTCGCCGAAGCGACCCGGCGGGGCATTCCCGTCGGCAACACGCCGGGAGTGCTCACCGACGCCACTGCTGACTTCGCCTTCACATTGCTGATGGCGGCTGCCCGCCGCGTGGTTGAGGCCGACCGGTACACCCGCGCCGGGAGATGGCGGACGTGGGGGCCCAAGTTGCTGCTCGGTCAGGAAATCTCGGGGACGACGCTGGGAATCGTCGGCTTCGGACGCATCGGCAGTTGCATGGCGCATCGCGCCAGCGGCTTCGACATGCGGGTGCTCTACCACAATCCTGAGTGCGAGGAGAGCACAGAGGCGGAAGCGCTCGGCGCAGAATGCGTGGACTTCGATACCTTGCTGCGCGAGGCGGACTTCGTGAGCGTTCACACGCCGCTTACCCCGGCGACCCACCACCTGTTCAATGAGGCGGCATTCGCCAGGATGAAACCAACGGCAATCCTGATCAACACCGCGCGCGGCCCGATCGTCGATCCCGGCGCCCTTTACCGGGCCCTTGAGAGCGGCACGATTGCCGGCGCCGCGCTGGATGTCACCGAGCCCGAGCCTCTGCCGCCTGAAAGCCCCTTGCTGGGGCTGGACAACATCATCGTTGCGCCGCACATCGCCAGCGCCACCGGGACAGCCCGGGGAAAGATGGCCCGCATGGCCGCCGAGAACCTCATCGCCGGTTTGCGAAGGGAACGGCTGCCGAACTGCGTGAATCCGGAAGTCTATACGCGCTTGCCCGGGACGCGAGATTGAGATGTGAATTATGGAAAGCCCATTCCTGGTTGAGGCCAGGCACATCACCAAGTCCTTCCCCAAGGTCACGGCGCTTGAAGATGCGTCCCTGAACATCCTGCCGGGGCAGATTCACGCGCTGCTGGGCGAAAACGGCTCCGGCAAGACGACCCTGATGAAGATCCTCGGCGGGCTCTACGCGGCCAAAACGTACGAGGGCGAGATCGTCATCGCCGGCAAGCCGGCCGTGTTCAACTCGCCACAGGACGCCCTCCGCCACGGCATCAGTATCGTCCTGCGCAGAGTGAGCGTATTCGAACAGCTCAATGTCGGCGAGAATATCGTCGTCGCGCACTGGCAGGCCAGTCACAAGTTCCTGATCACCCAGCAGGAGACCGAGCAGCGGGCCCAGGAGACGCTCGACTTGCTGGGGCTCAAGCTGGACCTGAGCCTGCGAGCGCGCGAGCTCAACTCCTCTCAGAAGCGCATGCTGATGATCGCACGGGCGGTGAGCCCAAACCCGCGGCTGGTGATTCTTGACGAACCGGCGGCGTATATCCGCACCCCAGCGGAGCTGGGCCAGCTCTTCCGCGTGGTGCGCGTCCTCTCGGCGCAGAACATCGCCTGCCTGTACATGACCCGACGGCCGGCCGAGGTCATGCAGATTGCCGACCGGGTGAGCGTGCTGCGTGATGGGAGCATGGTGGGGGACTTCGAACGGGCCGAGTTCGACGAGTCTACGCTATCCGCCCTGATGGCGAGCCAGCGCATCGGCGACTACGGCGACGGCGATGAGGACGAACGCGAGACGCCGGGGGGCCTGTTGGGCGCACTCGGATCCCTGTTTACTTTCGGCAAGCGCGACGAGCGCGACTAGGTCGTGTTTGAGAACTCATAGCCAGAGCAAGATGGCGGCGATCAGCCACATAGTGCGGTAGCCCTCGGCCCGCTTCCCGTCCAGTCAAGTTTTCAAATATGGCCTAGCGGACGATCACCGGCACGTCGCGGATGTCCAGCCGGGTGCCGTTGTTATCGGGCGCCGACCTGCCGAACACTGAGAGTGAGAAGGCGGTGACGCTGCCGTGCTCTGGACCGATACGGATCGCCGTTTGCCCTGACACCGGCACCGCCTGGCAGAGATGGTCCAGCACGCGTCCGTCGAGACGAACTGGGCACAGGGTCGCTGCTACACCGTCGCTCGACGCCCAACTGAAGATGACGGTGTCTCCCGACTTCGCTTCGCCGGGCTCGGCCCCGAAGAAGGTGATGTAAGGCGTGCCCGGCGCAATTGCGGTAGCCGTCGGATGGACCGGAGTGGCGGACGGCCGAGCCGGGGCGGGCGTTGCGAGGGGCGCCGCGGGCGTCAGGGCCGCGGTCAGCGTGTTGATGTCGAAGGTCCACGTCCCTTCGCGCACGACCAGCGTGGCGTGGTCCGGTCCTACCCAGCCGATATTCAGCACGTTCCAGTCGCCGATTGGCACCGTGAGCAGCGCTCGGGCGCCCTCACCGTCCCCCGCCGCGATGAAGTAGGTTCCCTCGTGGGCAGCGCGGTCGGCCACGGCCAGGAAGGCCAGGTGTGTCTCGTCCGGTGACCAGGCGGCGCGCAGGATGACATTCTGGCCGGTGCCATCCAGTACCCGCCGCCCGGTCGTGCCGGGGAGAACCACGATGTCACCCAGTCCCAGCAAGATCCTCGCCTGCTGCGGTCCCACTGCCACCGGCCCGTCGGGGAAACGACCCGCTATGTCGCCCAGGCTGATGAACTGCGGCAGCGCGAACTGCCTCCAGGTGGTTGTGTCAAACACCAGGCCTGCCGAGTTGCCGTATTGATCGCCCACGCTATAGACCGCATAGCGGCTGTCAGCTGTCCAGCGGATGAAATGCGCCCACTTAGGACGCACCAGCCGCGCGCAGGGTCCACCCTGGGCCACACTGATTTCGCCATCGTTGCTGGCCCAGAACGCGGCGTTCGGGCTGGGCTGCGCTCGCTGGCCGGCTTTCGCTCCGTCACAGGGGCCGGGCTCGCCCACCCAGGCGGGGGTCGGCGCCGCGGTGGAAATGGCGGCCGCCGCGGGGACGGTTGCGGCCGCCGCGGGCGCTGGCGAAGCGGCCGGCCGCGTAGCCGTCCTGCTGGGCGAGGCGGTGCGGGCCGCCGGCACTGCCGTAGCCGAACTGGCAAGCCTCTCGACCGGCACGCAGCCGGCCAGTCCCAGCAGGGCCACAGCCCAGATCAGTCGCCAAGCACGCATGCTGCTCCCTCGACATTCCCTGTAGGAAACCGAGCGCCACAGATGGATGACGGCAGGTGAAGCGCCGTGGTTCCTGTCATTTTGGCCAGGGTCCGTCTGATAAGAGTTGTTGGCCTGGTGAGGTCGCTCACATCGCCTGGCGGCGGCGGGCGGCTTTCATCGCCGGGCGGGTTTTCAAACACAATCTAGCCAAGCGGTGTAGCTTCCTGCACCAGCAGGCTGATCGACGGCCCGTCACGCTGCACGCACCCCCTGGCCTGCAGCGCCTGTGCCTTGCGCAGCGCTGCGCGCTCCCGCTCGTACAGCTCCGGCCGGAAGATCAGGTTGATCAGACCGGTCTCGTCCTCCAGCGTGATAAACAGGTGTCCCTTGGCGGTGGGCGGCGCCTGCCGTACGATCACCATCCCCGCCACCTTCACTATCCGGCCGCGGGGCTGGAGCGCCAGCTCGGCCGCGCTCAGCACACCCTCGCCCCGCAGCCGCTGCCGCAGAAGGCGCATCGGATGGTCATCCGGCGACATGCCCAGCAGCTCATAGTCCCACGCCATCGCCTCGCGCTCCGTCAGATCGGGCAGCTCGGCGCCGGCGTCCGGGGCTTCCAGAAGGGCTTCCTCTTCATAGTGCAGACCACCCAGGGCCCACAGCAGCTGCCGTTTCGGGCCGCCCAGGCCGTCCAGCGCCCCGGCCCGGATCATGTCCCCGGTGAGCGGCTTCGGCAGCCGTGTCCGGCGGCAGAAATCGGGCAGGTCGACGAAGGGGCCGGCTTCCCGCGCCTTCAGCAGCCGTTCCCGCCCCGCCTCGCCCAGCCCGCTGAGGTAACGCAAGCCGAGCCGGATAGAGGGTGCTGGCCCGGAGCCGTGCTGCTCGAGCGTGCAGCCGTCCTCGCTCCGATTGACGTCCGGCCGCAGCGCCGCGATCCCGTGCCGCCCGGCGTCGCCCACGAGCACCTCGGGCGAGTAGAAGCCCATCGGCTGGTGGTTGAGCAGCGCGCAGAATAGCTCGGCGGGGTAGTACGCCTTGAGCCACAGGGTCTGGTAGGCGACCAGCGCAAAGGCGGCGGCGTGCGACTTGCAGAATCCATAAGTGGCAAAACCCTGGAGCTGGCGGAACGCTTCCTCGGCCACACTTTGTTCGATCCCATTGGCCACCGCGCCGGCGACGAAGCGCTCGCTCAGCTCGGCCATGGCTTCCCCCGACCGGGTCCGGCTCATGGCACGGCGCAGCAGATCCGCCTCCCCCGGCGTGAAGCCCGCCAGCGCCACCGAGACGCGGATCACTTGCTCCTGGAAAATGATCACACCCAGGGTCTCGCTCAGGATCGGCTCCAACTTGGGGTGCAAGTATGTCACCTGCTCCTCGCCGCGACGGCGGCGCAGGTAGGGATGCACCATGCCGCCCTGAATCGGGCCAGGGCGGACGATGGAAACCTCGATGATCAGGTCGTCGAAGTTCCGGGGTTGCAGGCGCGGCAGCATCTGGGATTGGGCGCGACTCTCCACCTGGAAGCAGCCTATGGTGTCGCCCTCCGCCAGGAGCCTGTAGACGGCGGGATCGTCCAACGGGAGCGCGTCCAAGTCCAGGACCGACCCATGGCGCCGTTCAATCAGCGTACATGCCTCGGTGAGCACCCCCAGCGTCCGCAAGCTCAGCAGGTCGATCTTGATCAGCCCGGCATCTTCGACCGAATCCTTGTTCCACTGGGCCACCACTACGCCCGGCTTGGCTGCGTGCTCCAACGGCACTACTTCAACCAAGGGCTGGGCCGTGATCAGCATGCCTCCGACATGAACGGACAGGTGGCGCGGCGTCCCGACCAGCTGGGAAGCCATCTCCCCGAGGAGCTGGAAGCCGCCCGGCTCCCCGGCTTCCCCGCCCGTGGGCTGCGCCGCTCCCCCTTGCAGGCCCGGGCCCGGGTTGCCCCCTCGCTCCCACCTTCCCCAGCGATCGCCCACCCAGCCCTCGTGGGCCGCCCGCCACTCGCCGATCCGGCCCAATTCCTCGGGCGGAAAGCCCAAGGCTCGCGCCGCATCCCGCACGGCGCTGCGCCCAAGGTAAGTCACCACGTTGCAGACCATCGCCGCGTGCTCGGTGCCATAGCGCTCGTAGACGTAGGCCATCACCTCATCACGCCGGTCGGCGGCAAAATCGATGTCGATATCCGGCATCGTATCGGTGCGATCGCTCAAGAAGCGCTCGAACAGCAAGTTGTGGCGCAGCGGATCGACCGGGGTGATGCCTAGCAGGTAGGCCACCACGGAATTGGCCGCCGATCCCCGTCCCTGGCAGCGGATGCCGCTCGCCCGCGCGAAACGCACGATGTCCCAGACGATCAGGAAGTAGTCGGCCAGCCCGACCCTCTCGATCACCGTCAGCTCGTGGGCCATCTGTTTCACTGCCTGAGGGGTGACGGGGCGGTACTTCGCCCGCAAACCTTCCTGGCACAGGGCGTTCAAGGTACTGAAGGCGGTCTCGCCGGGTAAGATGCCATGGGTAAAGCCTTCCGAACGGGCTGGGAAGGCGGGCAGCCGGCGCGATGAGAAGTCCAACGACACCTCGCAGCGCTCGGCGATGGCCTGCGTGGCTGCCAGGATCTCGGGATGGTCGGAGAAAAGCGCCGCCATCTCCGCTTCACTCTTCAGGAAGAATTCGCCGTTCGGACGCTGGCGTGTGCCCAGCTCGGCCAATCCCACATTGTAGCGGGTCGCGGTCAAGACGTCGTGCAAGCGATGTCCCTCCGGCAACGCGTAGTGCACGTCGTTCGTCGCGACAACGCCCGCGCCTACGGCCCGCGCAACCGCCAGCAGCCCGGCATTCAATCGCTCGTCATCAGGCAGCCAATGGCGTTGAAGCTCGATCCAGAACCGGTCCCGCCCGAAGATGTCTGCCAGCTTGCCCGCGGCGCGAAGCGCCAGGGCCTCGTCGCCCGCCAGGATGGCCCCCGACAGCGCTCCTTGCCGGCAGCCGGACAGGCAGAGCAGCCCGCCGGCGTGCCGGGCCACGTCCTCGATGGTCAGGCGGAAGGTGCCCTTCACCGCGATAGACTCCGCGGCGGCGGGATCGGGTGGGGCAAGCCGTCCAGCGGAGATCAGCCGGCTGAGATTGGCGTAGCCTGCCTGGGTCTCAGCCAGCAGCACCAGGTGTGAGCCGCGAACCAGGGTGATCTCGGCGCCGATCACGGGACGAATGCCTCGTGCCCGGGCTGCCCTCCAGAACGGCACGACGCCATACAGGCCGTCGTGATCGGTGACCGCCAGCGCGGGCATGCCCAGGGCCGCCGCCCGGTCCAGCAGCGCCTCGGGCGCCGACGCCCCGTCCAGCAGCGAGTAGTGCGTGTGGCAGTGGAGCTCGCAGTACATCATCGCTCGCAGTACATCATCGCTGCTTACGACATGTCATTGCGAAGGGCCGCAGCCCTGCCTTCCCTGGCCTGCGGCGCCGCAGGCCAGGGAAGCAATCCCATAGGTGCGCGAGAGATTGCTTCGGGCGAAGCCCTCGCAATGACTGTCACGGCGCAGGCGCATGTTGCCCAGGCGGCATCGGGAACTCGCAGTACACCGTTGCTCGCAGTACACCGTTGCTCGCAGTACGTCATTGCTCGCAGTACGTCATTGCTCGCTAGCGCTCGCAGCACATCGTCAATCATAAAGCCGCGCGCAGTACCACTCGCCCGTGCGCAGATCGCGGTACAGCGTGCAGAGGAGGCCGTCAACTGTGGTGAGCTTGACGTACTCCCGCCACGCATCTTCGCCGGGGGACCACCAGCTGGCCTGCACGCGCCAGCGGTTGGCGATGTCAGCCACCTCGTGCGAGGCGCCTCGCCACCAGAACTCCTGGGGCAGCCCGTCCGGGCCCACCGTAGCCCGGACCGGATCGCCCGACGGCCAAATGCGTGTCATAGATCCACCATGCCTCCATCCAGTGCTAGACCGATCACAACGTGAAACCCGCAAATCCTGAGCGCGCCGTTGTGTAGATCCGGCCTTGGGCCCAGTTTAGCGCCACCGCGACAGGCCAAACCGGCGCTCGGGCAGCAGGTTGTCCGGATCCGTCAGGGTTGCCAGGCGGAAGGAATCGGGCCCAAAGCGTGCTGCCAGACGGTCCAGGGTCGCGGCCAGCCGGGTGCGATGACCGGTCGTGAAATCGAACAAGGCCAGCTGCCGGCCCGGCGCGTCGGTGATCCCGGCCAGCGTCAGGGTAATCTCGGCCGCGCTTTGCCCGTTCCATGCCACCCGATCCAGCGCAGCCGCCAACGCCAGGCGGACCGGCTCGGCCGCGGCTGCGGGCACCGGGAGCGTGTGGCCGGCCGTCACGGTCCGCCCATCGGCGCGCACGACCACCAGCAGGACGCGGCTGGCTGCCTGTAGTCGTTCCCGCAGCGGCGCCAGGAGCTTTTCGGCCTGCCGCGCCAGGGCCGCCGACAGGCGCTCGCGATCCGCCAGCGGTGGATCGAACTCGATCCGGGCCGCCACTTCCGGCGCCTCCCAGGGCGGGACGACCGGCCGGTCGTCCAGGCCCTGGGCCCAACGCTGCGCCGTGCGTCCCTCCGGCCCGAAACGGGCCAGGACCCCGGTGGCAGGCAGGCGCGCATACTGCCCCAGGGTGCGAATCCCCAGATGCCGCAACTGGGTCAGCGCGTCCAGGTCCATCGGCAGGGTCGTGACCGGTTGCCCCGCGAGGAACGCCCGTTGTGCGGCCGGCACAAGCAGCAGCGCGGCGTTTTGCCACGCGGTCAATCCAACGACGTTGGCGCCGAATTTGCTGCCGGTGGCGCCCAGTATCGGCTGCCAGCCCAGGCTTCGCACCGCGCCGGCGACGGCCTGGCACCAGCCCACCAGTGCATGGCCCGCTTCGCCGCCAGCGTTGCGCGCCATGTCCTTCGCCGGCCGGCCGATCCCGGTAGCATCCAGGTAAACGCCCCCCAGGCCGTTGGGCTGCCAGCGGTCGGTGTAGCCCTTGATGCGCTCCAGGAAAGCCTCCTGCGCTTCCCAAAGCGGAAAATTGGCGGCAGGCACCACGATCGCTTCGGGGCAACGCGCTACAGCCTGGCGCTCCGGCAGCCCGGTGGCAATACCGGCCTGGGCCGCCAGGAGATCGGCGGCCAGCACCCGGTTGTGCTCGTCCAACAGCACCAGGGGCCGCCCATCCAGCCTGGGCTGCGCCCGCCGCGCCACAGTAGGCCCGAAGGCCGGCACCCACAGATAAGCGATCTGCCGCTGCGCTGCGCTCATATCCGGCATCAAGAACCCCTACGCAAGATCTGATGTACACATCTAAAGTCCCGTCCCATTCACCGTACCGTCGAAGGTGATCCGGATCGGGACAGCCGCGCCCGCCTGCCCCAGTTTGTGCTTGAGAATCTCCACCCGCGCCTCATAGCCGCGCACATCCGGGCCCCGGGTGATCCAGCGTTCGCGGTGAATCGCCAACCGGACGGCCGCTACGTGTGCCAGGGTGCGCGATTGCGCGTGCGGCTCCGACAGAAAAAGCACTGCCGTCTCGGTGAGCGTTACCGAGGTCGCCAGCCGTTCCAACGTTCCCGCCAACACGGCTTCGAGATCCGCCGCCATATCCGCCAGGCCATCGAAGACGAGCGCTGCAAGGGTATTGCTCTCTACCAGGTGCAGCGTGATCGCCAACGCGCCGGCCGGGTCCTCAGGCCGGACGATGAGCAGCCGGTCCAGGTCCAGGCCGCAGCGGTACAGATATTCGGGATCGCAAGTACGGCTCAAGTCCAGCCAGGCTACCAGCGTTTCAGGTTCCCGGTGAGCAGCAGACAGCACCTTGGCCGCCAGCGTCACCTTGCCTGAGGTCGCCGGCCCGACAAGCTCGCTGATCCGGCCGTTGGGCAGCCCGCCGATGCCCAACGCCGCGTCCAGCTCGGCAAAAGTCGTCGAAATATGCGGCGCCGGGGGCCATCGCGCGGGCGTCACGGTCTTGCGAATGGCCTGGGGCCCATACTGCACTTGCAGACGGGTGACTACCGTTTCCAGCTTCCGTTGGCGGTGCGTCGACATAGCTCCCTGCACGGGACGAACTTTTGTTCTATTATAGCTGAGACAACGCGGGAAATCAATAGCCAAACCGGAGGAGTTTAGCGGGTCAGGACGCGCTCGAAGGGGGCAGGGGCAACCAGGCCTTTCAGAACGGCCAGGAATCGATCCAGCTCGCGCCGGTTGGAAGCGGCGAACAGGGAATCCACATGGTCGTTTTCGGGCAGGCCGATGGAAACGAGGATCAAGTCATCCGTCATTTCGGACAGCGACACCGAGACGATCTTCTGCAGCGGGACATAGGTCCAGACTCCGCCGTAGCGGATGCTGCTGCCTGAGACCTCGCTCTCCTCATCCCGGATGATAACCAACTCCCGGTCGGTCAGGATACTGATGTGCGCGAGGATTGTGGTCCTGTAGAAGGGCCGGCCAAGCACCCGGATCAGCACCTTCCGGACTTCAGGCTGCAGGATGTGGGCCAACACCTTCTCGCCGGGCAAAATCGTGCCGCGTGCGTAGTTCATAAACTTGAAATTGACCGGGCTCAGGTAGTCGAACTTGGCCTGTTCCGCCTGCAAATTCGACCCGCTCGCCTCGACGAGCGGCCGCCGGATGCGCTCGAGAAAGGGCTTGAAGAGGTAATCGGTCACCGTGTTGAACCTGATCTGGGCGGCAGTGAGAATCCCGTTGCCGGCAACCCCGCTGAACTTGATCCACGAGTTCAGCAAGACCGTTCCCGCCTCGACGTAGCCGATGTCCTCGATGGCACAGGACGTGGCGGCCAATTCATCCTTGACCGTATCGAGGATAACGAGACTATCCTGGTGCACATAGACCAGTTTCTGAGTGGCGGGCCACAGGTACCCCTTGAACGAGGGCGTAAGAACACAGTATGGGAAAGCACCGTGGCCGGTCTGCGCCCTGAAGAAATCCCTGTATGCCAGCGGAACCTCATCCAGGGACTCCACGCGCCGGGCCCACGACAGTCTCGACTGCTCGAACCCAGTCAGAAGCGGAAGGCGTTCGGCGCTGGCCGCCAGCCGCCGCCACGCCCGCCTGATCGCGCCCGGGTTCCCGGTCGATGCGTCCATCGTTCGTCCCTTTCTTACCGCCGCCTGGGCAGGACGTACTCGCGCGCGCCGGGGACAGAGTGCGGGCGCGCGCCGAACACCTCATGGGCCAGGGCTACCGTCCGCGGCTCCGGGTGTGCCAGGTACTCATCGGTGGTGACCTTCCCCACCCCGAACATCTCGTCGATGTGGCTGAAATCGTCGAATGGCAGGCCGCTGAAGGCAGAGATGTGGATGTGGTGCAGCTCGATCGATGGGTCGGCCTCAGCGCGCTCGAGATCCTCGAACAGCGATTGTGCAACAAATGTATCAAGCGTGCGATAGAGGATATTGATAATGCCGTGGACCGGGGCTTCGACCTCCTCGCCACGCCCAACGTTGACGGCGTAGATCTTCGTCGCGCCCTTGTCCAGCGCCACACCGGCCGGCGTGGCAGCGACCACGCCGCCGTCCACGAGCTGCAGGCCCTGATACGCTACCGGCGCCTGCAGAACCGGGATCGAGCAGCTGGCCATGATGGCATCCACCAGCGGTGCCTCCGGATCCTCGCCAAACAGGTAGAGCCGGCCGCTCTGCAGGTCGACGGCAGTGATGTAGCACGGGCATTTGAGCTGCCCGAAGGTGGCAACACCCGGTGGGAGATTCGCCGTAATCAACGTCCGCATGCTATCGGAGGCGAACGCGCCGTCTTTGCCTGTCAGAAATCGCCAGGCGATGGTCGATGCATTGCCAGGGTAGACGGAAGCCTTCGTGCCCTTGCGCCAGGCGGCCTGCAGACTGGGAATCGACGCGAGGTCCGGGCCCATTGCAGCCATGTAGGCGGCGTTGATAGCGCCGGCCGACGTGCCGACGAGAAAGTCGGGCTTGACGCCGTGCTCCAACAGGGATTGGAGCGCGCCCACTTCCAGGGGACCGCGGATGCCTCCGCCGCTGAGAACGATTGCCGTCGTCACGCTGGCCTTCCCTCCGTAAGTGAAGCAAGCGAGAAAGGAGCCGCGGCGCAGGCCGAGGCAGCAGGGGAGCTTGCCCGGCTTGCATTGGCGCCAACTACGCCGGTGATTATATCAGGGTTGCCGGTGAGGAGCAAGGGACGCTCGCTTCACACATCTCCGAGGGCTTCGTGCGACGCGAACTTGGCATGCAGGGGGCGCGGCGGTACAATGTAGGCCTCCATGAATGATCAGCTCATCATGACCTTCGCGATCCTGCTCGCCGCGGTGGCGCTCTTCTTGAGCGAGCGGCTGCGTGCCGATCTTGTCGCGCTCCTGGTCGTCGTGGCGCTTGGGCTGACGGGCGTCCTCACCCCGCCTGAAGCGTTTTCGGGCTTCTCCAGCTCGGCCGTGGTGACGATCGTGGCCGTCTTCGTGCTGGCCGAAGGGCTGCGCATCACAGGCGCGACCGAGCAGGCCGGGCTGTGGCTCCTCAAGATCGGAGGCGCGAAGGAGCGCCGCCTTGTGGCTACGGTGATGGTGGGCGGCGCGTTCATGTCCCTCTTCATGAACAACATCGCTGCGGCTGCCGTCCTCCTCCCGGCGGCCGTTGGCGTGGCAAGTCGCGCCCGTGTCAGCGCCTCGCGCCTCCTGCTGCCGCTGGCCTACGCCACCATTCTGGGCGGCATGGCGACTCTCTTCACGACGACCAACATCATAGCCAGCGGGCTGCTGCGCGCGGCGGGGCTGCAGGGCTACGGAGTGCTAGATTTCTTGCCCGTAGGGATCCCGGTCGTCGTCGCCGGCGTGACGTACATGGCGCTCTGGGGCAGACGCCGCCTGCCGGAGCACACCGCGACCGATCAGTTCCCCGACGCCCAGCCGGGCACGCCGGACCTCGTCGGCGTATACCGGCTCAATGAGAGGCTCTTCAGCATCCGAGTGCCGGCCGGGTCGGAGCTCATCGGCAAACGCCTGACGGACAGCGGATTGCGCGGATCCTACGGCCTGAACGTCGTGGCCGTCGAGCAGGGGGGTCGCGTCACCCCTGCTCCGGAAATCGATACGTTCTTTCGAGCCAGCGACGTAATCCTCGCGGCGGGCAGGCTCGACGAGTTCCGGCAGCGCGATGTGCCGCCCTATCTCGAGATCCTGCCGCCCAGGGAATGGCGGCAGGCCGACCTGGAGTCGGAGTCGACTGGCCTGGCCGAGGCAATCGTGGCCCCGCGTTCGACACTGCTGGGGCAGACCTTGCGAGCACTGCACTTTCACGAGAAATTCGGGATGAATGTACTGGGGATCTGGCGGGGCGGCCGGCCGATCCGCACCGGCCTTGGGGATACTCCCTTGCAGGCTGGCGATGCGCTGCTGCTGTATGGCCCGCGAGCCTCCCTTCCGCTACTGCGTGCCGAGCGGGACCTGGTGATGCTGCACGGCGGCCCCGACTCGCCCGCCGTGCAGTCTCCGGCGGTCCAGGCTAACACGGGCCGGCGCGCTCTGGCCCTGGCTGTGATGGTGATCACCCTGGTGATTGCCGCATTCCGACCGCTGCTGATCGGCGAGGTGATGTTGGCCGGGGCGCTCGCCATGGTTCTGCTTGGCGTTTTGACGGCGGACGGTGCGTACCAGGCGATCGATTGGCGCAGTGTCTTCCTCGTCGCCGGCATGCTGCCTCTAGGTCTGGCGATGGCTACCAGCGGAGCGGCCGCGTTTCTTGCCGAACGGCTGGTTGCGTTGTTGGGCCCGCTCGGACCGATGGCTTTGCTGAGCGGGCTCTTCATCCTGACGATGGCGCTTGCGCAGACGATGCACGGCGCAGCGGTCGCGACCGTGATGGTGCCCATCGCCATCCAGGCCGCGCAGCAGACTGGAATCAACCCACGCTCGCTAGTGATGGGAGTCACCCTGGCCACGTCGATGGCCTTCCTGACACCACTCGGGCACCCCGTCAACGTATTGGTGATGACGCCTGGCGGGTACCGGCCGCACGACTACGCCCGCGTTGGCTGGCCTCTGACGGTGCTGTTGACGGTTCTGATCCTGTGGCTATTGCCACACTTTTGGCCGCTCTGATTCCGCGCACCCGCCCGCAGGTTTGCGGCAGGCTTCATCGTGGGTTAGAATGTTATGTTGTATTTGAGAATATCCCTATCGGGCGGAGAGAATCGACTATGCCAAGCCAGGTCTTTTGGGGATCCCCGCGTCAGGCGCGCCTGGATGCCAGGGAAACGCTGCCAGCCAAGCTCGACTTGATCCTCGAGCGGCTGCACCTACGCGACCGCGTCAAGGACGAGACGGTCGCGCTCAAGATGCACACGGGCAACAACATGGGTTATTCGACCGTCCATCCGGTGTTCATACGCCGTGTCGTCCAGGCAATCAAGGACGGCGGCGGAAAGCCGTTTGTCGCCGACATTAATGGCGACGTGAAAGCCGCCGAACAGCGCGGGTATTCTGCCGAGACCCTCGGCTGTCCCGTGTACCCCGCAGCCGGTCCGGACGAGAAGTACTTCTACACGCACCCACGACCGTATAAGAACATCCAGGAGTGGCACGTAGCCGGGATGATCCAGGACGCCACCTTCCTGGTGAACTTCGCCCACGCCAAGGGGCATCCGAGCTGTGGCTACGGCGGGGCTTTCAAGAACCTGGCACTCGGCTGCATGGTGGGCAGGACGCGCAGCGCTATGCACGATTCGATGCAGTACGACCGCTACTGGTTTGCCGAGCGGTGTCCCGATGAGGCGGCGCGCAAGCTCATCGCCTCGACCTGTCCGCATGCGGCGATCGTCGAAGACAAACACGACCCGCGCGAGTTGCACCTGCATCCCGAACAGTGCAACCAGTGCGGCCGGTGCCTGGATGTCGCACCGGCCGGCAGCCTGAAAATCGATGCGACGAACTTCCACAGCTTCCAGGAAGCCTGCGCCATCAGCACCAGCATCACTCTCTCAACCTTCGGGCCTGGCAAGTCAACCCACCTCGTCCTGGCGACTCACATGACACCGGTTTGCGATTGCTTCGGCTTTACGAGCATGCCTATCTTGCCCGACGCAGGGATTTTCGGCTCGGACGACATTGTCGCAGTGGACCGCGCGGTCCTGGACCTGACGGCCCGCGACCGGCTGATAGAGGAGAATATCCCCACCGCTATGAAAGTCCACACGCGCCAGGGACACCCGCTGCGCTGGCTACATGGGCCGCTCAAGGACCCGTACCTGGTCACCGAATTCGGCGCGCGGCTGGGGTTGGGAAATCGCGAATACGAACTGATCGACGTATTGCCGGTCTAGGAGTCGCCGGTCGCTACGGTGTCCTACGTCTCCGCGCATTGACATACCCGCCAAGGGGCGCCAGGCTCCGGCAGGCGCGATGCCGGGCGGGCCGTCACTTCTTGGCACATGGCACCTGAAGTATAATCGCAGCACGGCCACGGAGATCCTGCCGGTTCAGGAGCGCCCTGCCGGCCCTCCGCCCGCTGCTCCTTGGAAACAAAGAGGAGACGTTAGTGAGAGTTCTGCTCGTATACCCTGAGTTCCCGGACACGTTCTGGAGTTTCAAGCACGCACTCAAGTTCATCCGCAAGAAGTCGGCCTCGCCTCCGCTGGGGCTGCTGACCGTCGCGGCGATGCTGCCGGCGGAGTGGGAAAAGCGCCTGGCCGACCTGAACCTCGAGGGGCTCAGCCAGGAAGATCTGGAGTGGGCGGACCTTGTGTTCGTCAGCGCAATGATCGTGCAGCGCGATTCTACGCGACAGACCCTCGCCCGGTGCAAGGAGGCCGGCTTGCAGGTTGTGGCCGGCGGCCCGCTCTTCACCATGGAATGGCAGGACTTCCCGGAGGTCGACTATTTCGTGCTGAATGAGGGCGAGCTGACGCTGCCGCCCTTCTTGGCCGACTTTGCGGCGGGACGCGCCCAGCGCGTGTACCAGACGGAGGAATACCCCGACATCCGCACGACCCCGGCGCCGGTGTGGGGGTTGGCCGACCTGAAGCATTACGAGACCATCAGCATCCAGTTCTCGCGCGGCTGCCCGTTCAACTGCGACTTCTGTAACGTTACCTCGCTGCTGGGACACCGGCCGCGCACAAAAACGGCCTCTCAGATCGTAGGCGAGCTGGACAGCCTCTACGCGCATGGCTGGCGCAAGAACGTCTTCTTCGTCGATGACAACTTCATCGGAAACAAGAAGGTCCTCAAGACCGAAATCCTGCCCGCTCTGATCGCCTGGCGCAAGGACAAGACAGGCATGGCGTTCAATACCGAGGTTTCGGTCAACCTGGCCGACGACGCCGAGCTGATGAGCATGATGACGCAGGCCGGATTCGACACCGTGTTTGTGGGCATCGAGACTCCGAACGAGGACAGCCTGACCGAGTGCAGCAAGAGCCAGAATAAGGGCCGCGACCTGGTAGCCAGCGTCAAAGCGATGCAGCGCGCCGGCCTGCAAGTCCAGGGCGGGTTCATCGTCGGCTTCGACAACGACACGACCTCAGTGTTCCAGCAGCAGATCGACTTCATCCAGATGAGCGGGATCGTCACCGCGATGGTAGGGTTGCTCCAGGCACCGCACGGGACCCGCCTTTACGAGCGGATGGAGCGAGATGGCCGCCTGGTTTCGGACTTCACGGGCGACAACGCCGATGGGAGTACCAACATCATCCCGAAGATGGGGCTGGATGTGCTGCGCGAAGGCTACCGCAAGATCCTGGATCAGATCTATTCGCCACAGTTGTACTACGAGCGGGTTACGACGTTCCTGCGCGAGTATCACCCCCCGACGATCCGCATCCAGCTCGAGCCGCAGTATATCCTGGCTTTCTTCCGGTCGACTTACCAGCTCGGCATTCGCGGCGTCGAGCGTACACAATACTGGCGCCTGTTGACGTGGACGCTCTTCCGCAAACCCCGGCTCTTCCCAGTCGCCGTGACCTTGGCGATCTACGGGTTCCATTTCCGTCAGGTGGCTGAGCTCCACGTCCTGTAAAGTTGCCCGCACGTTGCCCGGAACCCGTCTTCCTTGCGGATGACGGGTTTTTCTTTCAACTGCTTTTCGAGCACCGAGCCCACGTGACAAGGAGACGACCGGTCATGACTCAGCAACCTTCTCTCGAGACCTCGCGACTCCTTCTGCGCCCGTTCACCCTGGCCGACGCGAGCGATGTGCTGCGCCTGGCCGGCGAGCGGGCCCTCGCGGCGACGACGCTCAACATTCCACACCCCTATGAGGCGGGCATGGCGGAGGAATGGATCGGCGGGCACGAGGCTGCATTCCTGGAAGGCTCGGATGTGACTTTCGCCATCACGCTGCGCGATTCCCTCGAGCTCATCGGAGCGATCGGGCTGGGCATCGCGGCGCAGCACGCCCGTGCGGAGATCGGCTACTGGATCAGCGTGCCGCACTGGAGCCATGGGTATTGCACGGAGGCAGCGCGGGCTGTCGTAGACTACGGCTTTCGCGAGCCTGGGATGAACCGGATTTTCGCCATGCACTTCGCGCGCAACCCGGCCTCGGGCCGGGTCATGCAGAAGATCGGCATGACGCGCGAGGGGTGCTTGCGCCAGCATATTCTGAAGTGGGGCGCCTACGAGGATGTGGTTGAGTACGGGATTCTGCGGAGCGAATGGTCCCGCTAGGATTACGGCGCTTGGACGATCGGCGTCCAATCCTTGCGCGAGTTGGCACACACCTGCCGGCTCGAGTAGAATGGGCTGAAGCCGACTGAGGAGGAGCGAAAAACCATGGGGCGTTACATCGGAATCCGCCGCGAGGATAAGAGCCGCTCAGAGCGCCGTGTCCCGGTCACCCCCGAGGACGCCAGGGCGCTTCGAGAGGAACACGGCATCGAGGCAATCGTCCAGCCGTCCGGCCTGCGAATCATCCCGGATGAGGAATACCGGCGGACCGGCACCGTCGTGCAGGACGATCTCTCGGAATGCGACGTCATCTTCGGCGTCAAGGAAATCCCGCCGGAACTCTTCCAGGCGGGCAAGTCCTACGTCTTCTTTTCCCATGTCGCCAAGGGCCAGTCCTACAACATGCCGATGTTGGGGCGCCTCATGGAGCTGGGGTGCGACCTGATTGACTACGAAAAGGTCTCGGACGACAGCGGGCGCAGGCTGATCTTCTTCGGAAGGCACGCAGGGATCGCCGGGATGTTCGAGACGCTGTGGGCGCTCGGGCGGCGCCTCGATTGGGAGGGCATCGCCAATCCCTTTGGCAGCCTGCGCCGCGTCCACGAATACGCCGGTGTGGCTTCGCTCCAAGCCGCCGCCCGCGAGCTCGGTGCCGCCATCCGAAGTCAGGGTGTACCCGAATCGCTTGCGCCGGTCGTTATCGGTGTGGCAGGCTACGGCAATGTAGCGAGGGGTGCATGGGAGATCCTCGAACAGCTGCCGATCGTCAGAATCGCGCCGGACCAGGTCCCCCTTGTCGCGGCGGACCCGCAAGCCACGCGCCACGTCCTGTACGTTGCGGAATTCCGCGAAGGCGACACGGCTGCGCCAATTGTGCCGGGCACTACCTTCGACCTGCAGGATTTCTACCGCAACCCTGAGAAATACCAGGGCCAGTTCGAGCGCTACGCGCCATGCCTCACGCTGGTCGTGAACTGCATCTACTGGGAGAAGCGCTTCCCGCGCCTGCTTACAACGAGCTATCTGAAGGGGCTCTACGCTGAGGGCCAGCCGCGTCTGCGCGTGATCGGCGATATCAGCTGCGACATAGAAGGCGGCGTCGAAGTCACCGTCCGCTCCACGGAACCGGACGCACCTGTCTACGTCTACGACGTGCGCACGGGAGAGGCGGTCGAGGGGTGGGCCGGGGCCGGGCCAGTCATCATGGCGGTGGACATCCTGCCCAGCGAGCTGCCGCTCGATGCTTCGGTGGACTTCAGCCGCGTGTTGCGGAGCTTCATCCCGGCTATCGCCTCGGCCGATTTCTCGATGCCGTTCGAGAGCCTCGAGCTGCCGCCAGAGATCCGGCGGGCCCTGATCGTCCTCCGGGGAGAACTCACGCCACAATACCGATACCTGGAAGCCCACGTCCGAGGTCCCAACCGGACCGCCACTTAGGTCGAGGAGGATGTATCGATGAAGAACGTTCTCATCCTGGGCTCCGGGATGGTGGCCGGCGCCCACGTCCGCTATCTGCTCGGCCAAGCTGGCTTTCATGTCGCCGTCGCCAGCCGGACCCTGTCGAAAGCGCAGGAGATCGTCGGGCGCCACCCTCGGGGCGTCGCCGTGCAGCTCGATTCCAACGACGAGAGCGCGATGGAGAACCTGATTGCCCAGGCCGACCTCGCCGTCAGCTTGCTGCCCTACGCATACCACCCGACGGTCGCGAAGTACTGTGTCAAGCACCGCGTACACATGGTCACCACGTCTTATGTCACGGACTCGATGGCGCGGCTGGACGGCGCGGCAAGGGCGGCCGGCATCATCCTGCTCAACGAGATCGGCGTCGATCCGGGAATCGATCACATGACCGCCATGCGCGTGATCCACAGCGTCCAACGAGGAGGCGGCGTAATCACCGGCTTCACCTCGTGGTGCGGCGGCCTGCCCGCGCCGGAGGCCAACACCAACCCGTTCGGATACAAATTCTCGTGGAGCCCGCGCGGCGTGCTGCTGGCAGGCAAGAACTCGGCGCACTACTTGATGGACGGCGAGGAAGTCAGCGTGCGCGCCGGGGAGATCTTCGATCGCACCTGGACGGTGCCTGTCGAGGTCGAGGGACGGGTAATCGACTTCGAGGGCTATCCCAACCGAGACAGCATGCCGTACATGCACGCGTACGGCATCGAAGGGACGCGGACGATGTTCCGCGGGACGCTGCGCTACCCCGGGTGGTGCGGGACGCTGCGCAAGATCGCCGATCTGGGGCTGCTGTCTGAAGAACCGCGCCCCGACATCGCCGGACCGATCTTCAGGCGCTTCACGGCACTCTTGGCCGGCGCCCCGGCGATGGCCAGCGCAGGCGAGCTGCGGGCCGCGCTGGCGGCCCGCCTGCACGTCACTCCCGAGTCGAAAGTGATCGAAGACCTCGCCTGGCTTGGGCTGTTGAGCGACGACCCGCTCCCTCCGAGCGCTTTCGCGCCGATCGACATTCTCACGGCGCGCATGCTGGAGAAGATGTCGTATGCCGAGGGCGAGCGGGACCTCCTCGTCCTGCAGCATCGCTTCCAGGCCCAGTACGGCGGCCGCGCCCAGAGAATCACATCCACGATGGTGGATTTCGGCATCCCGCACGGCGATACGTCCATGTCGCGCACGGTGGGTCTCCCGGCCGCCATAGGCGTCCGGCTCATCCTGGAAGGCCGGATCAGACTCACCGGCGTCCAGACCCCCGTCTTGCCGGAGATATACGAGCCAGTGCTCGCCGAGCTGGAGACGCTGGGGATCCGCTTCGTCGAGACGTCCGAAGTCGTTGCGCGATGAGACCAGCCGCGCCGGCCAGGCGGAATCGTTGAGAGCCAGCCGCCAACTGGGCCTGACGCTTCTGCTCGGGATCGTCCTGCTGCTGGCCGGCTGCCGCGGCGGCACCGCACCCGTCATAGTACTGC
>Ga0315273_10001941_pt1 | contig 24047 bp, 18 predicted proteins | sample YL17G02_0_MG_FD_205753 | JGI IMG/M metagenome (GOLD analysis project Ga0315273, IMG submission 205753) | Sediment microbial communities from Yellowstone Lake, YNP, Wyoming, USA - YL17G02_0 | ecosystem: Environmental > Aquatic > Freshwater > Lake > Sediment | place: USA: Wyoming | collected...
CATCGCCTACGCGGAGGCGATCCAGCCGGCCTGGGAGCTGCTCTTCGCCAAGTTCGAGGCGTCGAATCCGTTCGTGATGAAACTGGTGCGGTGGAAGTTCGGGAAGAAGATCCGGGCAGCGGAAGAGAAACACTTCTCGGGCAAGCGGGACGGGGCGCACTTCAGGCGGCACAAGACATACCGGAGGACCTTGTACCGGCTCGGCGCGGCGTAAGATGCTGGGCCGCTAGAAGCACGTGGGGTCGCACGCGCCGGTCGGCGATCGGTGACAGCGCCGCATCCGATCCGGGCTAGTTCGCGTTCGTGCTCCTCCGGCTACAACCCGATGCCGAACCCGGCGCGCAGCATGACGTTGCCGGAGGAGCCCCACTTGATGACCCGGATGTAATCCGCCCCCAGATCGGCGGTAAGGCGGTGGTTCATGCGGAAGAGGAATCCGGCGCCCACGCCGTAGGTGACATTGATCTTCATGGCGGTGCACCCCTCCAGGCAGATCAGCCGGCCCGCGCCCACCCGACCGGCGGCGTAGAGGGCCACGCCGTTCCAGCTCGCCGCGACGACCCTCGGCTCGACAAAGACCGACGCGCGGGTATAGGCCAGATTCCCTTCGGGAAACATGGCCGCCACGCCGACGCCGAGGGAAAAGCGCGAGAGCGTGTAGCGGAGCTGGGCCTCTAGGCCCAGCCGGGTCTGTGGATCGTAGGAGGGATTCTCGTCGGTGGCGAACCAGGGGCCGGTCGCTCCCTGCAGCGAAAAGTGTTGGACCGACTGGGCAACGGCCGCCGCCCGCAGGGCGAGCAGCAGGACTCCCGCGATGGCAAGCGGACGTCCGAATCGAGTCATGTCACGCTCCGAGGAGAGGTGCGGTGGGGCAGGACTTCGGAGCCCCAGCTTCGGGTCAAAGGTACTCTCGGGGGTCCCGCCGGGGCCACGGTGGCTTGACCGGGTCCGTGGCTGCCCGGTCTATTGCACTGGTGCGGTCCATTCGGCATACCCTCTTCGTCCTGTACGTCGTATCTGTGGTACTGGGCTTTCTGGTTCCGGTACCGACCATGCCCGTTGCGGTATCAAGCCAGTTCGATAGGGTGGTCCATTTCGGGGTTCTTCTGGGGTTCGCACTGCTGCTCCGCTTGGACCGAGGACCGTCGCTCGGGATAACGCTGTTGGTGTCGCTGGCGTTTGCGGGGGGGATCGAGCTGGTGCAGTCCGCGCTGCCCTACCGGAGCGGGGAGTGGCGTGATTTTGTCGCTGGTGCTGCAGGGGCGGGGATGGGAGTGGGGCTTATGCTGGCGTTCGCAGGCAAAGCCGCACCGCGCTGATGTGTGGCCTCTCAGGATTCTGGGGACCCGCCTTCCGCGTCGATGAAGCGGGGGAGGTCCTGCGGCGGATGACCGACGCCATACGCCACCGCGGCCCGGACGACGCGGGGCAGTGGCTCGACGCCGAAGCGGGAATCGCCCTGGGCCACCGGCGTCTCTCGATTCTCGATCTGTCTCCCAAAGGCCACCAGCCGATGGTCTCTACCAGCGGCCGCTACGTTATGGTGTACAACGGCGAGATCTACAACTGGCAGGATCTACGCCGGGAGGAGGCGGCGCACGGATCTCGCTTCCGGGGGCACTCCGACACGGAGGTGATGCTGGCTGCCATCGAACGGCGGGGGCTGGTGCCGGCGGTGCAGTCGATGGCCGGAATGTTCGCGTTCGCCCTGTGGGACCGCTCTGAGCGCGTCCTGCACCTCGTCCGGGATCGGATTGGGGAAAAACCCCTCTACTATGGCCGGATGGGCGAGGTGCTCCTCTTCGGGTCGGAGCTTAAGAGCCTCCAAGCCCATCCGCGGTGGCAGGGCGGAATCAACCGCGACGCACTCGCGCTGTACCTGCGGTACAACTATGTCCCGGTACCGCATTCGATCTTCACGGGCGTCCGGAAGGTCGAGCCGGCCACAATCCTGACCATCGGGGCGGACCGAGGGGTGACGGCGACCTCTTACTGGGACCTGGCCGAGGTCGTACGCCGGGGCTTGGCGGATCCGCTCAGGGGCCCGGAGGAGGAGATTGTCGAGGCCCTCGAGGGCCGCCTCAGGGAAACGGTCCGTGAGGAGATGGTTGCCGACGTGCCGCTCGGCGCATTCCTCAGTGGTGGCATCGACTCTACCCTCATCGTGGCGCTGATGCAGACCCAGAGCCCGCGGCCGGTGCGCACCTTCACCATCGGCTTCCACGAGGCGGACTACAACGAGGCAGAACATGCCCGGGCCGTCGCGCGGCATCTTGGCACCGATCACACCGACCTCTACGTCAGGCCGGAGGAGGCGCAGGCGGCAATTCCTCGGCTCCCGGAGATCTACGACGAACCATTCGGGGATTCGTCGCAGATCCCGACCTACCTCGTCGCCAGCCTCGCTCGGCAGCACGTCACGGTCGCCCTTTCGGGCGACGGCGGTGACGAACTCTTCGGCGGATACAACCGGTATTCTTTGGGTCAGCGGATCTGGAATGGACTCGCGCCGGTGCCGGCGGGGCTCAGGCGCTCGGTGGCGCGCGGCATCCAGTCGGTCCCGCCCGAGACGTGGGGGTCCGTGCTTGGCACAGCGCAGCGACTGCTGCCTCGGCGGGCACGCGTGGCCCAGATCGGGGACCGGATGCACAAGCTGGCCAATGTGTTGGCGGTGCGCTCCGCGGGGGCGCTGTACAGCAGTTTGGTGTCTATCTGGGATCCACCTGGCGAGATCCTGCGCGACGCTCACGAAATCGGAACCGTGCTGACGCGCGACCACGACCTGCCGGCCCAAGTTGGCTTCGTGGAACGGATGATGTACCTCGACACCCGGACCTACCTCCCCGACGACATCATGGTGAAGGTGGACCGGGCCAGCATGGCAGCGAGCCTCGAGTCCCGGGCTCCGTTCCTCGACCACCGGGTGGTCGAACTGGCGTGGCGGGTGCCGCCGGGCCTCAAGCTCCGGGGTGGCCAGGGCAAGTGGCTCCTCCGCGCCATGCTGGATAGGCACATTCCCCGGGCGCTGGTGGAGCGGCCCAAGATGGGGTTCGGCGTGCCGATCGATTCCTGGCTCCGGGGCCCGCTGAAGGGTTGGGCAGAGAGTCTGCTCGCCCCGACCCGACTCGCCAAGGACGGATATTTCGATTCGGCCGCGGTCTGGCGGAAGTGGGGCGAACACCAAAGTGGCCGGCACAACAGGCAATATCCGCTTTGGAACCTTCTGATGTTCCAGGCGTGGCTCGAGTCCCAGTGAGTCGCTCATTCGTGGTGCGAGCGCCGGGCCTTCTCGCCCTGGCGGCGGGGCTGCTCGGTCCATCTGGGAGCGCCGTCGCACAGACGGGCATTGCCTGCGGGACCATCGACGTCACCCGACTCCGGCCCCAATCAGGATTCGCCTTCATCCTGCCCGTGTTTGTAGACGAGGGAGACTCGTCGGCTGCCACAACGGTGTCACGCGTGGTCGTGTTCGAGAACGACGTCCCATTGGGCCCGGGGCACAGCGCGCACGCCGTGATTCGGGCGACCGGCCGGGGCGCCTACAGTCACTGGCGCACCGCTCTGTATCTCTCAAGCACCGACAACTCCGACCCCCGGGCCAACGGGCGCATCTACAGGTACGGAGTAGAAGTCGGTCCCTGCCCCGTTTCGCTCAACCCTCTGCCGATCGAGATGACACGAATTGCCGGCGATGCGCCGCTCTACGCCACCTTCCAAAGCCACAACCAAAAGGTGGTCGAGAATCAATTCGGCATTTTCCTGACCTACCTCGATAAGGTCAAGCCGGTGGCGGACCGATGTCCTCACTTCCCGCAACCTCCATGTTACGATAGCCCCTACCTCTGGAAGCTGATGCGGAGCATCGACTCGGGCCGCACGTTTGCCACGGTGTATGAGGCCACGGCGGATACCCGCTCGCCGTCCCTTGAAACTGACTCGCGTGGCAATCTCTACTTGTTTGTCATGGACTACGCGCCGGGGCACGATGACGCATTCCTCTACCGATTTCTCAGTGCCAGGTCCTTCGAGGCGCCTGAGATCACCCGAATCCCGCACGCCGTTGGCGGGAAGTACACCTCGTTCCTCGATGGCGACCGAGGGTGGCTCTACTTCTTCAACAACAGCGGCGGGGCCCCGAATTTCTACGTCTTCGATTTGAACGGCACCCTGCTACAGTCGGCTCAACTGCTGCGCAACGGACCACATGCCGTCCTCCAGTATCCGTTCCTCGCCATGAGCGGCTCGACCCTGTACGCCGCGTGGACGACTAGCCTGGTGGACAGGTACCTGTATTGGGACATCCACTTCATGGCCTCCGAGGACGGAGGCGTCACGTGGAAGAAGGGGGACGGCACGCCCCTCTCGCTGCCCGTCTTGGCGGATGACACGGGAGCGGCAGACAGCCTGGTACTCGGAGACGAATATGGGTTTCACAACTGGCTGGCGGGCATCGCCGCGCAGGGCGGGTATCTCCATTTCATGTACGAGTCCCAGCGTCCGGCAATGCGGGAGCACTACCTGCGTTTTAATCCACGCACCCGTGCGGTTGACCTCAACACTTACCCGTCCTGGCAGGGCGGGCAGCTCTCCATTCGCAGCCTGGATGGATTCTTTGCCTCCGACACCAGCGCGCCCACCGGCCTGCTTTACGCTGTGTCGACGGACAATACGCGGAGCAGCGTCAGTCGCATCGTGGTGCTTGCGAGCACGGATAGCGGGCGCAGCTGGTTCGACTACGCGGCAAGCCAGCCATTCGCCCGCCCATACTCAATCGGCGGTGCAAGGATCGCCCGGGCTGGGGGACAGATCATGGGAACCTTCACCAATCTGGTACAACCCGACGCTGGGGCCGCGGCCAACGTGAACGAGGTTTGGTTCTTTCGGGTAGGAGCCCGGCCGTGACCTATTTGCGCGTGGGGCTCATCAAACAGCGCCTACAGGGGCGTGACCAGGTATGCTGACGGCCGTGGCCCGCTATGCCCTGGCGCGCGGCCTTCCGGGGCTGGTCAATTTCGCCGCATTGGCGCTGTTCACCCGACTACTCGATGAGCGTGAATACGGGCAGTACGCACTGGTCTTCGCCGGCGTTGCGCTGGGCTACGCGTTACTGCTTCAATGGCTCAGCCACGGCGTGCTGCGGCTCGCGGCGCCTTACGCGGGCCGCCGAGGGACGTTCCTTTTGACGGTGATCCAGCTCTTCGTACCACTGGGGCTACTCACGGCGATGGTCTTGGTCGTCGGGATCGGTATCACCTCCAGGTGGCACGACGGGCCACTGATGGTGGCTGGGGTCGGGCTGCTCCTCGCGCAGAGCTGGCATGATCTCAATCTGAATCTGGCGACCGCCGACCAACTCCCGCTGCGCTACGGCTGGCTTTCGGTGGTGCGGTCGGTCGGGAGTCTGGTCCTGGGCTGTGCGGCAGCCTGGGCAGGCTGGGGGGCGACGGGGGTTGTGGCGGGGGTGGCTCTGGGGGGCCTGGTGTCGGGCCTGTGGTCGTACGGTGTCGCCTGGAGCCCCGCGCGCGGCGCGACTCCCGACCGTGAACTCCGCAGCGAACTGTTCCGCTACGGAATCCCCTTGGCAGGGGCGTTTCTGCTTGCCTACGTCATCAGAGCCGCGGATCGCTTCCTACTCGCGGGAATGATCTCTCCAGCGGCAGCCGGGATGTACGCGCCGGCCTACGACCTGGTGCTTCAGGCGATGGGGGTGCTCCTGCTTGTCGTGAACCTGGGAGCCTACCCGATGGCTGTCCAAGCGGTGGAGAGCGGTGATGCCGAGACCCGGGACAGGCAATTCAGGCACCACGCGACACTCCTGCTCGCGGTGGCTATCCCGGCGGCGGCGGGAATCGCAGTGTTGGCGCCATCAGTTAGCCACATCCTCGGCCCGCGTTTCGCGCCGGCGGCCCGCGAACTCCTCCCCCTGCTTGCCCTGGCACAACTTCTCGCGGGGTTCAAGGCCTTCTACTTCGACCTGAGCTTCCAGCTCGGCCGGTCCACCAGGCTCCTGCTGGCCACGGTAGCGGCCGGAGCTTTCGTCAATATTGCGCTGAATCTCTGGCTTATTCCCCGTCACGGGATTCTGGGCGCGGCCTATGCCACGGTTGCGGCCTATCTTGTTGCGCTCATCCTGAGCTGGGGCCTCGGGCGCAAGGTGCTCGCGCTCCCAATGCCGTATGGCGCGCTGGCCCGGGTGAGTGCAGCCACGGTCGGCATGTGCCTTGCGCTTGCGCTTGTTCGTGGAGCCACAGGACCGTTCATTCTGGTGGGTCAGGTCGCGCTCGGCGCTGTCGTCTATCTGGTGCTGATACTTCTATTCATGAAGGGTGAGCTGCGCCGCATGCTCACACCATGATCATCCGAGCCGGTACCAGGAGTTGCCGATGTTGATAGCGCCGGATCGAACGTTGCCCGATCGCCCGGCTCCGGTGGAAGGCCATACGGTGGCGGAGCAGATAGCCGTGGGCAAACGATTTGCCTTCGGTGCCAACTGGACGCGCTTTCTTCGGCTGCTGACAGCGGAGCGGATAGCCGAAGCGGAACGGTCGCTGCGAGAAATGCTCGAGAGAGAAACTCTCAGTGGCAAGACATTTCTCGACATCGGTTCAGGGAGCGGGCTGTTCAGCCTGGCGGCGAGGCGCCTGGGCGCGCAGGTCCTTTCCTTCGACTACGACCAGGAGTCGGTGGGCTGCGCCAACGAACTTCGGCGTCGATTCTTCGCCGCCGACCCCCTCTGGCGTGTCGAGCAGGGGTCGGTGCTCGACGCCGCGTTCGTCGCCGGACTCGGCTCGTTCGACATCGTGTACTCCTGGGGGGTGCTGCATCACACGGGCAGGATGTGGCTAGCGCTGGAACACGCAGCGAGGACAGTGGCGCTAGGCGGTAAACTCTTCATCGCCATCTATAATCACCAGGTCTACTGGACACGCTGGCACACCAGGGTCAAGCGGCTATACGCGAATAGCCCGCGGACAATGCAACCGGCACTGGCTCTAGCGTACGGAGCACTGCAGGCTACGAAGGGCTTGGTCAAGGACATCGCCGCCTTTCGGGATCCCCGAGCCCGGTACCGGAACAAGCGCCGCTCACGCGGCATGTCGATGTGGTACGACTGGGTGGACTGGCTCGGGGGCTACCCTTTCGAGACGGCGCAGCCCGACCGGGTGTTCGATTTCTCCCATGCCCGCGGATTCGAGCTCGAGCGCTTGGTAACCGTCGCGGGCGGGCACGGTTGTAATGAGTTCGTGTTTCGCCGGGTGATGGTGACGGTCGGGCGAGGCGAGGCGTGACTGACTCGGCCGTTGAAATCGCACAGGGTGAGCGATTCGGCTTTGGCGAGAATTGGTCACGGTTCCTCGACCTAGTGGATGAAAACCGGATACTCCTGGCCGAGCAGTCGCTACAGGCGCTTCTCGGGAGTTCCAGGCTCGACGCGCTCCGGCTGCTCGACGTAGGCTCGGGCAGCGGGCTCTTCAGTCTGGTCGCTCGTCGGCTCGGCGCCACCGTGCGTTCCTTCGACTACGATCCGCACTCCGTCGCCTGTACCGCGGAGCTCCGCCGGCGCTACCGTCCGGACGACGTACATTGGCAGGTCGAACGTGGCTCCGTGCTCGACGAGGCGTATCTTCGTGGCCTAGGAAAATTTGACGTCGTGTATTCGTGGGGTGTGCTGCATCATACCGGCGCCATGTGGGGCGCGGTGAGCAATGCGGCAAGTGCGGTCGTTCCCGGCGGAGTCCTGGCGCTGGCCATCTACAACACCCAGCCGGTCTTTACGCCGTTCTGGATCGGCGTCAAGCGCCTCTATCGAGCGCTTCCGAACTGGCTGCGCCCGGTGCTGGTCTGGCTGTATCTCGGCTACGCCGCGGGAGCGAGTTCTCTGGTTGACCTGTTGCGCGGCCGGGTACCGTGGGCCCGGTGGGGCCGGCACGGCGCACGGGGCATGAGCCTCTACCACGATGCGGTGGACTGGGTCGGTGGCTGGCCATTCGAGACGGCGACACCACAGGAAGTCGAAGCGTTTCTCTTGCCTCGGGGCTTCACGTCGGTATGGCATCGGACCGTCGGCCGCCGGCATGGATGCAATGAATTCCTGTTTAGGCGCTCCGTCCACTGATGCGGATCGCCTTTCTCATTCGCTCGTTGGGCGTCGGCGGTGCCGAACGACAACTCGCGGTCCTGGCGACTGGTCTGGTCGCGCGAGGGCACACTGTACTGGTCGTGGCTTACTACGATGGCGGCACGGGGTCGCAGAAGCTGGCGACGGCTGGCGTGGGGGTCGTGTCGCTCCAGAAGCGGGCCCGGTGGGACCTGGTGGGACCATTGGTGCGGTTGGCGCGGGCCATCCGTGGCTTTCGGCCTGACCTGATTCACGGATATATGCCTGACGGCAATCTCCTGGCGCTTCTCGCGGGCAGGGTGATCTACCGCGTGCCGGTCGTCTGGGGGGTGCGCGCCTCCTGGTACGACTTCCGGATCTACGATCCGCTGTTTCGGGCGCTGTTTCGCGCCAGTTGCCGGGTGGCCCACCTGGCCGACCTCATCATCGCCAACTCGGTGGCGGGGCGGGCGTACCATGTGGGGCTGGGGTATCCGGCTGAAACGACGGTCGTGGTTCCTAACGGCATTGACACCGAACGATTCCGCCCCGACATCGCGCGGCGGGAGCGCCAGCGGTGGGAGTGGGGCATGGAGAATGACCGGCCTCTGATCGGAATCGTGGGCCGGCTCGATCCGATGAAGGATCACCCCACGTTTCTGCGGTCGGCCGCTCTTCTGGCTGGCCAACTGCCGGCGGCCCGGTTCGTCTGTATCGGCGAGGGGCCCGGTGAGTACCGCCGGGAATTGGAGTCGCTTGCCCGCGAAGTTGGCGTCGCGGACCGGATTCGGTGGGTGCCGAACGCGGAGGACCTGGTGGCGGCGTATAACGCGCTGGACCTGCTCGTGTCGGTCTCGGCGTCTGCGGAGGGTTTCCCGAACGTCATCGGCGAAGCCATGGCCTGTGGTGTCCGCTGCGCGGTCACGAGCGCGGGGGATTCCGCCGAGATCGTCAACGGCACCGGAACAATCGTTCCCATGGGAGACGCGACCGCGATTGCCGAGGGGTGGCGTCGCGCCCTCACGCATCAGGTGGAGCCCGTACGGCCCGATCCGCGGACCCGGATCGAGGCCGAGTTCAGTGTCGAGCGACTGGTGACGCGCACCGAGCAGTTGCTCGGTGCAAAGGTTGCCGCCTCGGGCCGGTCGGCGCTGTGACCAAGCGATCTCAGGTCAAACCGATTGCAGTGGCCCATGTCATCACCGGGCTTCTGGTGGGTGGCGCGGAGACGGCCCTCGCTCGGCTGTTGGAGACGCTCCCCCGGGAAGAGTTTCCAGCGCTGGTGGTCTCCCTGCTGGCCGAAGGACCCATGGCCGAGCGGATCCGGGCCTGCGGCTGCGATGTCATCGCGCTGGGAATGCGTGCCGGGGTCCCACCACCGGGAGCGGTCTTCCGGCTGCGTCGGGCACTGCTGGCCTTTCTGCCGGACATCGTCCAGGGGTGGATGTACCACGGGAACTTGGCGGCGTGGCTGGGTGCGCGGTTCCTGCCGGCGGAAACGCCGGTGGTCTGGAACATCCGCCAGTCACTCTACGACCTCGGGCATGAGCGGCCGGGAACGCGGCTTGCCATTCGGGCCGGAGCCCGCCTCGCCCGGCGGGTCTCGGCCCTCGTCTACAACTCGGAGGTGTCACGGGGGCAGCATCTCGCCGCTGGGTATCGGGCCCCCCGGAGCTTGGTCATCCCGAACGGCTTCGACCTCGATGCCTTCCGGCCGTCGCCCGAGGCGCGGGTCTCCCTCCGGGCGGAACTCGGCTTGCCCCAGTCCGGACTCGTTGTCGGGCTGGTGAACCGCTTCCACCCCATGAAGGGACACGCCACCTTTCTCCAGGCCGCCCGCTTGGTGCTGGATGCAGGCATCGAGGCGACCTTCGTCTGTGCCGGACGCGGCGTGACACTCTCAAACCTGGAGCTCGGATCCCTGGTGGCCCGGCTCGGTCTGGCAAACCACGTGCATCTGCTTGGGGAGCGTGCGGACACCGCCCGCCTGTTGGCTGGGTTTGACGTCGCCTGCATGGCCTCGGCGTGGGGAGAAGGATTTCCGAACGTCGTTGGAGAGGCGATGGCGTGCGGAGTCCCCTGCGTCGCCACGAATATCGGTGACACCGCATCGGTGGTAGCTACGGCCGGGCGCGTTGTGCCTCCGGACGATGCGCCGGCCTTTGCCGCCGCTGTTCGGGCCCTGCTAACGGCGCCGGCAGACACTCGTCGAAGGTTGGGAGAGGAAGCCCGCGGCAGGATCGAGCGCCAGTTCTCAATGGCCACATGTGCGTCAAGCTACGCGTCGCTGTATGGCGCCACGGTCGTGGGGCGGCAACCCGGTTGAGGATCGACCATGATGAAAGGTTGCGCTGCCGCAGCGCCTGAGGAACGATTGACATGACCACCCTCGTGGTAGTGGCCTCATCGCTCCTGCTGGCCCTAATGATCGGCGTGGTCGAGTTGGGCCGTGGCCGCATCCGGGGAGGCATTGATTTCCTGCGGGCGGCTACCGGCATTTATTTCACGTGCTTCGCGGTCGCCCCGGTCTACCTCCAGTTTGCCGATCTGGTCCCTATCCGTAGCGGGTCTTGGATCTGGATGCTTCGGACCCCCTTCAACGACCCGGTATTCGCGTATGCCTCCCTCCTCGGCCTAGTCGGGTATGCCGTCATGCTCGGTGGCTATTGGCTCGTCAGGCCGCGCGGGTTGCGACCCGAGCCGACTTCACGGCTGGTGAGCTCCGGCTATCTGTGGGTGTCCAGTTGTGGCCTGGCGGCTGTGGGTACGATGGCGCTGGTGGTCTACGCCAAGAGCGTCGGAGGTTTCGCATTCTTTCTGGCAGAGGGGCTTTCCTTCCGGGGCGACAACCCTCCTGTCGTGAGTCGCTGGGCGTTCCTCTCGAATGTCGCCCCTCTGGTCATCGGCGGAATGCTCATGTCCTTCGCGTTACGCCAGTATTATACCAGCGGCGCGAGGCGACGGGCGGCTACCCTATTGTGCGTCGGACTGTACGCGGCCTCCCTGGCAATCCTTTTCCATCAGGCCGGGCGCGCCGCCTTCGTGGCGTTCCTGATTACGCTCCCGCTGATTGGTGTGGTGCAGCAGGGCAACCTGCGCATCCGTCACGTCCTCCTCGGGATAGCGGTATTTGCCGCATTGATCTTGTTCGGGAAGTCCTTCTTCGCCCTCGCCCGCGACCCCGGTGTATTTCTGCAGGGAGGCCTCCGTGGGATAGAGGTGACTGGGGCGATCCGGGCCATTGTGTGGGAATTCAGCTTTCCGATCGTAACCTTGGCAAATGTGATCCGATCCGTCCCGAGTGAGCTGGGAGTGCGATGGTTCTACGATATACCGCTCGCGCTCGCGTATCTGGTGCCACAGCGGCTCACGGGTATCATTCACGAGCCGACCATCACTATGGTGAATACTGCCCTGTTCGGACTTCAGGGGGGAATTCCCGTTGATCTGCTCTCGTTCGGGTACTACAGCATGGTTCTGCCCGGCGCTCTCGCCACGGCGGCGGTGATGGGGGCTCTGCTGGGATGTGGGGAGCGTCTCTTCCCTGCGAGTCCAGACCCGCTGCGAGCCGGGCTCCGAGTCTCCTGGATCCTCTTGCTTGGCTTCCGGATCATGTACGCGGACCCGCAGTTATTCTGGCGCCTCGGTCTCAATCTCGTGATCATGACGGGTGTCGTTGGGCTGCCCGGGCTGTTTCGGAGCTTGTTCCCTGGAACTGGGCCGATACACGGCCAGGTGCGTCCGGGGCTGCCTTTCCTTCAGCCGCAATTCCCTGAAGACGGGGAAGGAACACAACAATGACCCATGTGGCGAGTCCATCGCAGGCGTCCGCCAAGAGCGAACCATCCGCCCTCGAGGTGGCGGCTATCCTCTTGCGCGAACGGCAATGGACGATGTGGCTGCCATTCGGCCTGGCGGTGATGACCGCGCTAGTGGTATTTCTACTGCCTCGGCACTACACCTCCTTGGCGAGTTTCATGCCCCAGCGAACTCAACAATCGTTTGGACGGTTGGCTGGCATCGCTGCGCAGTTCGGGGTCGATGTTCCCGGCCAGGACCCCGGAGAATCCCAGGAATTCTATGCCGACCTGGTGATTTCGCGTGAGATTCTGTCCAAGATCGTGATGGACAGCTTTCCCAAGGCCCCGGGCGGTCCGTCGACATCGCTGGTGCTGCTGCTGGGCCGTACGAGCAAGTCGGACCGACTGGCGCTAGAGGACGCGGTGAAGAAGCTCCGCCGTGTTATCGCCGTCGGAACCGACCTGAAGACGAGTATTGTTACGGTGAGTGTGACGACCCGGTGGGCCGCGGTATCTGCCGCGATTCTCCAGCGACTCATCGCGGAGGTCAACGAGTTCGACCTTCACACTAGACAAACGCAGGCGCTGGCCGAGCGGACCTTCGTGGCGGATCGGCTCGCCGAGGCAAGGGTGGAGCTTCGCACAGCAGAGGATCAGCTTCAGGGGTTTCTATTGAAGAATCGAGACTACCGCAACTCGCCGGTGCTGCAATTCCAGTACGATCGGCTCTACCGCGATGTGACCGGCCAGCAGCAGCTGGTGACGATGCTCCGGCAGGGCTATGAGCAGGCCCGTATTGATGAAGTACGCGATACTCCCCGGATCACCGTCATCGAGCGGCCACTGGTCCCGGTCCGACCAGACTCTCGGCATGGCCTGCTGCGTGTGCTGCTGGCCGGCCTGGTTGGAATTGTGTTCGCGTGGCCGGCCGTGCTCCTCGGTGAGGCGTTGCGTCGTGCGCGGTCCCAGCGAATGCCGGAATTGGATGCAGTACTGGAGCAGTTTGCTCGGATCCTGCCGTTCGGCCGGAGTCCGGGATAATGGAGTCCATCCGGCCCGGTTCCCCTCCTGCCGCGACGCCCGGGGCAAGCCTACGTTTCCTCGTGCCAATGTTGGATACCAACTTTGCAGCTTGTGGCCCCGCTGGATCCTGATCCGAAGGGAAAGACCCTCCTCTTCGTCGTCACCGAGGACTGGTACTTCGTCAGTCACCGCCTTCCGCTGGCCGTCGCTGCACGAAATGCCGGTTATCAGGTCGTCATCGCGTCGCACTTCGACGAGCATCGTGCCCGTCTGGAAGGCGAAGGCTTTGTGCTGCGGCCCCTCCGCCTGCGCCGCCGCGGGGCCTCCCTGGCCGGAGAGGTACTGGCCATCCTCGAACTCCGCTGGCTCTACCGCGAGATGGCACCAGTGGTCATTCATCACATCGCCCTCAAGCCGGTCATCTTTGGGTCGATTGCTGCTATCGGACTCCGCCGGAGCGCCGTGGTCAATGCGGTCGCCGGGCTGGGCTTCCTGTTCACTAGCCAGCGCCCGCTCGCGCGCGCGTTGCGTCCGATCGTCACCGCCGCGCTCTGGGTCCTGCTCCGCCGTCCAAGGAGCGTTGTCATCGTGCAGAACACGAGCGACCGGGCGCAGCTCATTGACCGTCGGCTGGCGCGTCCGGCTCAGATCCGATGGATGCCCGGTGCAGGTGTCGAACTCGATGTGTTCACGCCCGCGCCGGAGACGAAGGGAACTCCGGTGGTCGCGTTTGCCGGCCGAATGCTGTGGGCCAAAGGTGTCGGCGATTTCGTGGCTGCCGCCCGGACCCTCAAGGCAAGAAACGTCGAGGCGCGATTCGTCCTCATTGGTGAGCCCGATCCTGAGAACCCGGATGCGGTTCCGATGGAATCCCTGCAGGCATGGGCACGTGAAGGGGTGATCGAGCTTTGGGGGAAGCGATCCGACATGCCGAAAGTGCTGGCGGCGGTCCACATCGTTTGCCTGCCCAGTATGTACGGGGAGGGTATGCCGAAAATTCTGCTGGAGGCGGCCGCGTGTGGGCGCCCGGTGGTCACCACAGACTGGCCAGGTTGTCGAGACGCCGTTCGCGCAAAGGAAACCGGGTTGCTCGTCCCTCCGGGAGATGTCCCCCAACTGGCCAACGCGTTGGCGCGGTTGCTCTTGGACGCTCCACTCCGCCATCGGTTCGGGCGGGCCGCACGGAGGCTGGCCGAGCGGGAATTCGACGTCAAGTCGGTGGTGACGGCGACTCTTGCGGTCTATGCTGAGTTGACGGCGTGACCCGACGGGCGACTGTCGCCATTACCGGTGCTTCCGGCTTCGTCGGTCAGTACCTGAGCAAGTGGCTGCTCGAGCACGAGTATGGTGTGCTGGCCCTGGTGCGGAGCCGCCACGCCCTCACCCCGCCCGGGGTCGAGGCCCGGCAGATTCCGGAGCACCCCACCGTCTCAGACCTGCGGGCCGCCTTTGCCGGCGCAATCTCGGTTGTGCATCTGGCCGGGCGGGCGCACGTCATGCGGGAGCACACCGAAGCGCCCCTCGAGGCCTATCGAGCGGCCAACGTCGAACTGACGCGGACCGCGCTCCAGGCGGCGGTTGACGCCGGCTGCTCCACATTTGTCCTCGCGAGCAGCGTGAAGGCTGTCGGGGAGCGGAACGACAGCCCCTGGAACGAGGAGTCGCCCGCCGCGCCCGCCGATCCGTACGGGGTGAGCAAACTCGAAGCGGAAGAGCTCGTCGCCGCCGAGGGCGCCAGGCTAGGACTTCGCACCGTCATCCTCCGGTTCCCGCTCATGTACGGGGCGGGCATGCGCGCCAACATGCTGCGGCTGTTCAGGGCCGTGGACCGCGGCATTCCATTGCCCCTCGGCGCCATCGCGAATCGTAGGAGCCTGCTGTTTGTCGGCAACGCCGCGGCCGCGGTGGAGTTGGCTCTCAGCCATGTTGATGCCGGGTCCGGGCTGTACTTTGTGAGTGACGGGCATGATCTATCTACGCCGGAGCTGGTCCGCGAGGTGGCAGTAGCGCTTGGGCGGCCGCCCAGGCTTATTCCCGTGCCGCCGGCACTGGTCAACCTGGCCGGCCGCATTGGCGACGGACTCGCATCTCTGTTGCCGTGGCCGGTGACCTCCAGCGCCGTACGCCGACTCCAAGATTCGCTCACCGTGGGTGCCACGCGCATCCGCACGAGGCTGGGGTATGACCCGCCGTTCTCCCTCCAGCAGGGACTCGCGCTCACCGCGGGTTGGTATCGCGCCACGGAGCATCGCGGACGACACTAGCTTGCTCCCTGATCCGGAATCACATGACCACCCTTCGTGCCGTGAGGATTCTCCTACCGGTCCCGGTGCGCAACCTGGCCGTTCGCTGGCGTGACCGGTGGCGGCTCGGCCGGCTCCCCACCGCCTCCTGCGATGCCACTCCGCTTGTGGCCCTCGACCTGGGCCGGCTGCAACAGTTCCTCGCCGAACCTGCACTGCAAGCCGAGTGGCTGCGTGTGGCAGCAGAGGTCGAGGAGTTCCAGATCACAGCCGCGGCGGGCGGGGTGAATCCCGGTGACCGTCGTGCACTCTACTACCTGATCCGCGCCTTGCGGCCTGCCCGGGTGCTTGAGGTCGGCACCCATATCGGCGCGTCGACAGTTCATATCGCCGCCGCCCTCCGTGCCAACGCCGCCGCTGGTGGGCCGGCGCCGGACTTCACCACGGTGGATATCATAGATGTGAATGACCCCGTCACCCGTCCCTGGGCCGGGCATGGCTCCCGCTGGGCACCGGCAGAGATGATCGACCGCATGCGAATCGGCGGGACGATGCGGTTTGTCGCGCAATCGTCGCTTGCCTTTCTGGCCGACACGGGGCCACAGTATGACTTCATCTTCCTGGACGGGGATCACAGTGCGGCAACGGTCTATCGCGAGTTGCCCGCGGCGCTTCGGCGGCTGGCTCCCGGCGGGCTGGTGTTGCTCCACGATTACTTCCCGGAGAGTCGCCCCCTTTGGCCCGGTGACCCGGTAATTCCCGGCCCGTGGCTCGGGGTAGAGCGTCTCCGGCGGGAGGGCGCCCGACTGAGAGTCCTGCCGCTTGGGGCGCTGGGGTGGCCGACAAAGCTCGGCGGTACGGTCACCAGCCTTGCCGCTGTCGTCCGAGCCGTGTAGCCTGGATTACGTGACCGCGAGCGTTCTCAGATGAGACAGGGGGCACTGATTCCATTCGGGGTGTCAGCTCTGCTCTCGTGGTTGCTGGTCGGCGCGGTGCGCCAGTACGCGCTGAGTCGCGTCCTCCTTGATCAACCGACCGCCCGAAGTTCGCACCGGGCCCCGACCCCGCGGGGCGGCGGGCTCGGACTCGTCAGCGTGGTGCTGCTGACGGTGCTCGCCCTCTCGGATGCACGATTCAATCCCCCTCTGTTGATAGCGCTCGCTGGGGTCGCGCTAGCTGCCGCCATCGGGTGGCGCGATGACCACCGTTCGCTGGGGGTCCGAGTCCGCCTCGTGGCACACGGAACCGCGGGACTAGCGCTCCTGCCGGTGGCGCTTTGGCCCACGCTGGTACCGGCCGGGCTCGGCCTCCTCGCCGCCCTCTGGTGGGTCTTCTGGGCGGTCTCCGCCATCAACGTCGTAAACTTCATGGATGGCATCGACGGCCTCATCGGGTCACAGGCTCTGATCTTCGGACTCCACCTTGCGTCGCGCGGGGCCTTCGGCGGATTCGCCGCAGTACTCGGACTCGGCCTGGCCGGAGCGGCGGCAGGCTTCCTCGTGTGGAACTGGCCACCCTCCCGGATCTTTCTCGGCGATGTGGGGTCGGGCGCAATCGGTCTTCTTTTCGTGCTGGGTGGCATTCTGCTGCTGCGCGAGGGCCAATCGTCGCTGGTGACGGCCTATCTCCCCCTCTATTTCCTCTTTCTCGATGCCACCGTGACACTGGCGCGCCGGCTCCGCCGAGGCGAGCGGGTCGCCCACGCCCACCGCAGCCATCTCTACCAGCGACTGGCCAACGGTGGGTGGGGCCATGCGCGGGTCAGCCTGCTGTATGCAGGAGTGGCGCTGATCGCGCTGCCGGTCGCCGCGCTCCCGGCCGATTCACGAAGCCTGGGAATCGCCGCCTACTTCATCGGCGTCCTGGCGCTCGGCGTGGCACTTGATCGCCTGGCTGAGCGGCTGGCATCCTGAGTCGTCCCTTGCCCCCGCTATCAGCCGACCCTCTCTTGACGGGAAAGTGTATCTTCAGACATCCCCCGACTTTGAGGCGCGCCTGGCCCCAGATCTGAGAGCCCACCCCCCCACCGGGCCACGCAACCGCCACTTCCTGGCGCTCGACGCGCTGTTGCTCCCCTTGGGAACGGTGCTGGCACTTGCCGTTCGGTTCGAGGGGCTCTCCTGGCCCGCCGAACAACTGCCCGGAGTAATCTGGTTCCTGCTCCTCTCGGTGCCGGTCAAGTTGTCGGTGTCTTTTTGGACCGGGCTGTACCGACGACTCTGGCGCCATGCCAGCGTCCACGAAGTCGAGCAAATCCTCAAAGCAGCCGCCTTGTCCGGCGCCGTCTGTTTCGCCATCGGTGCGATCATTATTCCGGGTCTCGACCTGGCACCTTCCCGCGTCCCATTGTCTGTCCTGATCCTCGACGCCCTGTTCGCCGCGGCCATCCTCACCCTGCCACGGGTGGCCGTCCGGCTGGTCGCCACCCATCGGGCCGGCGGCCAGCGAAATGACGCCCGGCGGGTGCTCCTCGCCGGAGCGGGTGCCGCCGGCTCCATGATCGTCCGCGAACTGCTCGGCAATCCCCAGCTCGGCCTCAGTCCGGTCGGCTTTCTAGACGACGACCGATCGAAACACCGGAACCGGCTGTTCAACCTCCCGGTATTTGGAGCCATGTCCGACCTCCCGATGGTGGCCGGCACGCACAGGATCGATGAACTGATCATCGCGATGCCGAGGGCACCGGGCAGCGTCATCCGCGAATTGCTCGCCGCCGCCGCCGCAGCCGGCATCAAGACCCGCACCGTCCCCGGCATGTTCGACATCATCTCGGGTCGGGTGGCGGTGAGCGCCCTGCGCCAGGTCGAGATCCAGGACCTGCTCCGTCGGGAGCCGGTTACCACTTCCCTCGACGCGGTGCGCACCCTCGTGGCCGGCGAAACGGTGCTGGTGACCGGCGCCGGCGGCTCGATCGGCAGCGAACTCTGCCGCCAGCTGGTCGGCCTCGGGCCGACACGGATCATCCTGGCCGGCCACGGCGAGAACTCGATCTTCGACATCCTCCACGAACTCCAGGACGGTGCGCCTGGGGTGGATTTTGTCCCGGTCATCGTGGACGTGCGCGACCGCGACCGACTCGCCCGGGTCTTCGACCAGTATGCCCCGATTGCGGTCTTCCATGCCGCCGCCCATAAGCACGTCCCGATGATGGAGTGTAACGTGGCGGAGGCCGTCACCAATAACGTGCTCGGCACCCGGAACGTGGTCGAGGTGGCTGCCCGGGGGCGGGTCGAGCACCTGGTGCTCATCTCGAGCGACAAGGCGGTGCGCCCCACCAGTGTGATGGGCGCCACCAAGCGGGTGGCGGAGCAGATCGTGCAGCTGACGGCGGAGGAGCTCGGCAGGAATTTCGTGGCGGTCCGGTTTGGCAACGTGCTCGGGTCGCGCGGCAGCGTGGTGCCGACGTTCGTGCGCCAGATTGCCGCGGGGGGGCCGGTGACGGTGACCCATCCCGAAATGCGCCGCTACTTCATGACCATCCCGGAATCGGTCCAGCTCACACTGCAGGTGGGCGCGTTGGGCAGGGGTGGGGAAGTGTTCGTGCTCGACATGGGAGATCCGGTCAAGATCGCCGACCTGGCCGCCGATCTCATCCGGCTCTCGGGCAAGGAGGTCGGCACCGATATCGAGATCCACTTTTCCGGCGTTCGGCCCGGTGAGAAGCTGTACGAGGAACTGTTCTTCGGCGCCGAGCACGCAACGCCGACCGAGCACCCGAAGGTGTTGCGGGCCAGGAACGCCGAGTTACCGGAGGGCATCGCCGCGGCGGTCAGCGAACTCATCGAGGCGGCTCAGGAGGGCAGGCAGGACCAGGAACTGCGGGACCTACTCAAACAGCTGGTCCCTGATTTCGATCCGTCGCTTGCTGGGACGCCGGTATCGCAGCCAGCAGAGAGCACTGCTACCTGAAGGCCACGATCACCACCGTGGCCAGGCTGGCGATGATGGAAGCGAAGACGGCCGCGACCGCAAGGGTGTTCTTGTTGGGATTCTCCGGCGCCTTTTCGGGGACGAAGACGTGCGCTCCCGCGAGCGGTTTGGGCTCGTCGGCCGGCAGGACGAAGAACCGCTGCTTGATACTCTCAACCGCCCCGCTCGGCTGGGTCACGTAGCCCCGGCCTCCATCAGCCGTCCGGGAAAACCCGCCCGCGGCCGCCACGTAGTAGCCGAGATGTTTTCCCGGCACGTAGGCCACTGCGACTGGCGCGTTGACGGCTCCCCCCACCATCACGACCGGATTGTATTCCGGGATGAACAGCGAATCGCCCCCGAAGAGGATCAGATTGTCCCGGAAGGTGCTGTCCGCAAGCACCCTGGGTAGATCGATCCCGATCCGCCCATTGCGGTCAGTCACCCGGAAGAATACCCCACCGGCCGGGTAAGCCGTTGGAGTGAGCCCTCCCGCGCGGCGCAGGACGTCGGTAATCCGGTCGGTGGTGGCCCGGAGCGAATACCGGCCGGGGAACCTGACCTGCCCCGACATCGCGACGGTGCGTTGAAGTTCCCAGCCGGGTTGGCGCAGGATGAGCACGTTGTCGTAGGGCTCAAGCGTCGTCTCCGCCGCCCCCTTCGCCAGAGCGGCCAGGCCGGGCGGGCCGATATAGCTGCCATCGCTGCCGCGCTCGAAGAGGTAGGTGGAATCGAGCGGCACCCGGATGGTCGTCGCGAGCTGCCCGTGGGACCGGTCCAAGGGAAGCCGGGCGATCTCCGCTTCCCGCAGGTCGGCGTCCTCGGTCAGGCCCTTCCCCCGCAGGATGGCGTCGCGCAGGGTCATTCCCTGCCGGAAAGGCAGCTGCCCCGGTGAACGCACCGCGCCGGTGACGGCGACATAGCGCGCCGGCCGGAAGTCGCTCCGTGCGAACACCTGGATCTCATCTTCATCTGCCAGCGGCAGGTCCCGGACGAGTGTCCCCAAACTGTCCGCGAACGCTGAGCGCAGCTGGATGCGGGTCGAGTCGGGCTGGAGCCGGGAGACGAGGATCTGGCCCTGGTAGAAATCCGGCTTCGGGCCGCCGGCAAGGCGGAGTGCATCGGAGAGCCTCATTCCGGCCGAGTATCCGAGCCGCCCTGTTACCCAGACGTTTCCCGCCAGCGTGACGAAGCCGCGCCGTTTGGGAGCCACCATGAAGACGGTCACCGAATCGCCCGGCTCCAGGGTGAATGCAGGTCCTCCGCCGTCGGCGAACTGATCCGGCGTCAGCTCGATGACCACCCGGTCCTTGCCGTCCTGCACCCGGGCCGCCGGCGGCAGGATCCGGTTGATCTGGACTCGGCGCCGGAGCGCGTCCGCCTCGAAGCCGCCGGCAAACTGGATCAGATCCCGAAGACTCTCGGCCGGCTTGAGCTCGTAGATTGCCGGGCGGACCACCCGCCCGCTGATCGAGACGCGAGCCCCCTTTACCGGGGTGAAGACCACGTCACCGGTCTCCAGCCGGATGTCGTGGGCGCTATTGCCCCGGAGCAGGTAGTCGTAGAGATCGAGGGAATCCACCAGCCTGCCGCCGCGCCGGATCTCGACCCGGCGAAAGTTGCCGTTTTCGGCCGGCCCGCCCGCGGCGTAGAGCGCAGTGAGCACCGAGCCGGCCGCGGAGATCTGGTAGGAGCCCGGCCGCAGGACATCCCCCACCACATAGATCTGGCTGGTCCGGAGGCGTGCGACGGTTACCTGGAACCGGGTCGTGGCATTCGGGCCTCGGCGCACCCCCGAGTAGACCCGTCCCAACCGGTCGTACAGAAGATCTTCCAGCTGGGCCACCCGCAGGTTGGCCACATAGAGCTGCCCCACCTGGGGAATGACGACGAAGCCCTCGCGGGTCACCTCGAGCGTGTGGGCCAGTTCGACGTCTCCGGTCAGGATCAGGACCATCACGTCCCCGGGTCCCAGCCGGTAGGTGGGGTCAACCGGTCCACTGAGGGTCGGCTGGAACTGACTGGTGGTCCTCCGGAAAACCTCGGCGCCGAAGACCTTCATTCCTGGACCGCCGGCAGGGACTTCCCCCGCAATGCCCCGATTCGCCACCGTGTCGGCGTAGACTGCCATGCTGTCGAGCTCCGCCGGACTGCCGACACCGAGCAGGCGCAGTGCTTCCATGACCTTGGCGTTCGGGCGCGCCGTCTTCGACGTGTCAGCACCTACGAGGTAGGCGTCGAGGAGGTCCTCCGGGTATCCCGCCGCCCGGAGCCGCGCCCGGACCTGATCGGGCGTCAGCCCCGAGGCTGCGATACGCTGGCGGAGCTGGGGGGTCAGGTCGGGACGGGTCTGCAGCAACTGCCGCGCCTGATCGAGCGTCGGCTCCTGCGCCTCGGCAGTCATTGTGGCACCCACGAGGATGAGCGCCGCGAGGATCGAACGAACGGAAGGCAGGTGCACGACGCGGGGCATTGTGGAGGAAGATGCCTGCCGGCTTCGCCCAGGTCAAGAATTCGGGGGCGGCGTCAATCCGGAGCTATGGCCTGGTGGATCCGGAATCCGATGGTGGCAAAGAGCCGGGCTTCCAGCCGATCGAGGGACTTTCCCTGCTGGTGGCTGTCGTTGGTGGTATGGTGGAATCCCGCCACAGCGCTCAAACCCACCGGGCCGGGTTGCCCGCTCACCCCGACCCCGACCCGCCAGCTGGTGCGTACTGTACCGATGAGCCATTCGGGCGTAGCTGTGAGGCTGGCGCCGGGGGGAAAGGGCCGGTCCAGCCTGCCCTCCCCCTGGAGGAGCAGATTGGCCTCGGGAGTGACCAGCCAACGTCCCCGCACCGGAACCGTGAGGGCCAGGGAGAGCAGCCCGTTGTCAGGGAGGTTGCGCCCGATGCCGACGCCGCCGTCGGTGGCGTTCTCGGCCGGGTTGGCGGTTGTGAACGCCAGGCTGGACGCCATGGTGTAGCTGGCCCGCCACCCTATCGCGGCCCCCACTGGCCCCGATGCCGCCACACTCAGCGCCCATCGGTTTGGGCGCGGCGTCTCGCCGGCGGCCTGATTGGTCCCTCCCAGGCGCCAGTCGTCGATCACCCCCTGTCCCTCGAGCAGGAGTCCGCGGGTGGGCCGCCACCGCGCGTCGCCGCCGATCATCGCGTTCCGGCGGGTGTCCCGGCCGAACTGGTCCCCAAAGATGAAGAGGAGGAGCGGATTCCGAGTGGCCGGCTCGAACTGGAGTTCCCGCCCCGCCGCCACCACGCTCTCCCACAGCGCCAGGGTGAGGTTCTTCCGCACCTGCACATCGAGGCGGTGGGTTACGAAGTAGCGGTGGATCACGTTACCGTCGGTGTCATTCTCGTCCCGGAGCTGGGTGCCGAAGGCGCGAAAGCGAAAGCTCCTCGGGCCTGCCTCGAAGGACAGATCGGTCCGCGGGTAGCCGTAGTTGCTGACGCCGATGCCCGGCAACGCTGACGGCCCCCAGTTGCGGTCGATCTGGCCGAACTGGATCAGCCCCCAGCGGAACTGGGCGCTGACATACGCCTCAATGAACCGATACGCGGTGTTCTTGTCCTTCTGCACCGAGTCGCTCACCCAGTCGGGGTCGAGGTTCAGTCGGTTCTCCGCTGCCACGCGACTGACCAGGACGATTGGTCCGAAGCGTGCCGAGAATTCCGATTCCACGTACGGTCGAACCCCTCCGGCGCCTCCGGGCTGCAGCAGGTCCCGCCGCGCGAGAGTAAACGCCTGCATGCCGCCCCGAGGCGCGATGGCCCACCAGGCCTCGGTCGGCGGGTCCGTGAAATCGCGCCGCAGGCGTGCGGCCACGCGGCCGCTGGCCGAGGCGGAATCGAGCTTGGCCTCCTCGATGACTCGCACCAGATCGCTGCGCCGGAACGGCCGGATCAGGGGCGAGGGGTCACGGATGTCTCCTCGGGCAATGAGGTGTTCGACCAGTGGCAGCCGGGGGTCGTCGAGCGGAATGAAAGGCGAGGCTTGGGCGGTGAGCGATCCGCAAACCACGAGGGGGAGGGTGATCCCTCCCCACAGGGCGCCGAGGCTACGGCGTGGTCGAAGCATGGCGCGCTTAGAGTCTGACTGGCTCGGCTGATCGTCGCATCATGGGAAAGCCTCCAGCAGCCGCACACCTTCGAAGACCCACGCGTCACCCGATCGCCGCGCGGTAGCCGCGAAGTGGACGTCCTTTCGGCGCTCCACCCCGAAGTCGCCGCGCCACCGGAAAGCTACCGTGAAGGACGACTCGGCGGACGATTCATTCACCACCGGCGGGTCCGTTCCCCTCAAGGTAACGCCCGGTGCCGCGGTGCGGAGGAAGTCGAGGAATCGTTCCCGGCGCTTCGCGTCGCCCGCGGCAGGGTAGAGCACACCGACCACTCCTACCTGCTTCGCGACGATGGCCGCCATGAAGCGCTGAATTCCCCCATCCAGCTCCCGGGCAGCGGCCCGACGCACCGCCTCCGGATCTGGCCGGGGTTTGGCTTCGGCGACTACCGTATCCCTCGGCGGCGACACCGGGGGCGGTGGCGGTGGTGGTGGCTGCTCCACGGCTGGCGTCGGCTGCTCCACAGCTGGCGTCGGCTGCTCAACTTTCGTCACTGCGGTCTCGCGAGGCGGAGTGGCCGCGGCGGCGAGCGTCTCCCGCGCCTGCCCAACGCTGTCCCTCTGGGCGGCCCGGCGCCGCTGCAGGCCGTCTCGAACTGCTGCTGGCATGGAGCCCGGGCTAAGCGGAGCCGCGAGGCCAACCCGAAGCGTATCGTCCGGCCGCCGTCGCGCTATCGTGGTGTCCACGTGGGCCACGGTGTCGGCCGCTGCGACCGCCCGGTCCCCGCCCGGCGTGATCAGGACGAATGCCGGCGTGGCCAGATCGGCCTGGCGGAGGGCGAAAAGCAATCCGGCACCGGCGCAGCTGATTACGGCCCCGCCGGCCGCGAGAGCTAGCAGGCTGCGCTTCCGCCGCTC